>JAAUYH010124015.1_pt1 | contig 20532 bp, 14 predicted proteins | sample 7278061 | NCBI WGS metagenome assembly JAAUYH01 (sample SAMN14350203, study PRJNA611818) | marine sediment metagenome | isolation source: surface marine sediment (0.6m) | place: French Polynesia: Moorea | collected 2018-08 | reverse complement strand
GAATTGAATCAGAAATCCATTAGTTACAGATAATTTCGTACCATAGAAATCTAAGGTAAAATTTTAAAATATTGAAATTTTCGTAATTTTGACATAAAAATGAAACGAAAGGCCAGAGCTAAATATGCTCTGGCCCATAACCCGAGCAATCACGACAACATGTTATAGAAAAACAGAACAGATTGTCGTTGTACCTTTAAATAAAAATAATGGCCCATTCAAAATTGGCGGTTTTTTTGCACACCCTTTATATAGCATGATATACTATGCAAACGAAGTAAAATCGACTTTATGCTGGATATATCACCAACATTTTCCAGGCACTGAGTACATACCTATACAATGAGCTGGACCACGAAAGCGAAAAATATGTATATAATTCGATGATATCTCTCAAATCAAAGGGTAATAGTTACAGAAATGAGCTAAAGGAACAAACCAGAGCAGATCTGGGAAAGAGTTGTAACACCCTTTCTTACCTGCGCTTATGTGAAGGCATTGTAATCCAGAGTCTAAGATAAGTATTAGCTTCAGATATTCTTGAAATATGTAGAGTAGGTTTAGCTACGTACTCAAATTGTTCATTAAGCACTCTCCACTCATCGGTTTCTATCAAGCGCGTAGTCGACGGTGACTTTATCGTCTGTGACGTGCTAATTATATAGGAAAAAGGTTTTCGTTAACAAAAGTGATGATTTTACGTTGTTCTGTGTCAATCAGTACGACATTTTACATAATATCATACACATAAACTCTCATAACACGTATCCCTATTCAAGTTATCCCTAAATTGAGCGGCATTATCCTAGAGAAAACCATACTGCATTGCCGTTCCTCATACAACATTTTGTAACTTCAACTTCTTGGCATTCAAATTCCTAATCTACTGAATTGGTTGAGGGTGCATAGTGCATTTCATTTATTATATTCCCGTTAGGTCAAACTCTTTGAGTGAGAAGTTAGCGGCTCAGTTTGGAAGGAACCGAATTCCATTGTAAGACACGCTCATCCTTCTGTTTCGCAATGGAACACATACATCACGGATGGGATTCGTAAACATGTGTTCGACATTATATTTAGACAATTTGATGATGGATAGCTCCTTATATATTTGCACTTGCCGCAACAACGTAACAAGGAACCGATACGCCACGAAATCATGGTCGGGATACAACAATGTACAGTCCAATCTTTGTAAAGATGAGTTTGCAGGCAGGAGTGAATTGCGATCAGTTGCGAGAAGTGCAGTCTGCACGCTAACATCACGTAACGATACATAAAGTTCCTGCAAACACGTTACCGATTTCTCTATCTCACCAAAAATCTCACCAGACGAGACGCTATACAGACCAAGTATGCGTAGCGACGGTCTTGGAAAGGCGAAGAACGATTTGAAATTATCAATTTGGTGGTCGCGTATAGTCAAATGGGCCTCGCGGAGCGCAGGTAAGTTTGGGAAAGGATTATACGACATAATATCTGCAGTGATAGAAGACAAACGACTGGACAGCGCCTCGAGCTTATCTTGGGTAACATCCAAAACACCAACTTCGGGGTGGATACAGGTATTCGGACAAGAATAAAGAATGTCGCGAATCTCAGGCGGGGCAGGTATTTGCGCATTGGATTCTATTCGGATAACCTTCAATTGTGAACCGAGCTGTTTGTACAGCCAAACATGGCGAGGATGATTCAAATGAATGTTTTCGAGTTTTACACAGTTTCGAGCGATGGGCTCCAATGTTTCAATGCCATCTTCAAACGCAACAACAGACGCCTTCAGAGTTAACTTCGTGATTGTTTTGCCAACCACCGGCCACAACGGCTTCAGCTCCGATTCATTGAAAATGAATGCATCTATGTACAGCTCCTTCAGTTGAAGGCAATAACGTGTGATAGGAACGACTTCTGGACTTCCCACATACGAATTCAAATCCATCCATAGCACGTCAAGAGAAGCGCCGCACGCCGCAAGAACACCATCGAAAGGGAATCGCTGATAGCGGTGTGTGTTCAAATAAAGCGCGTGGAGATTTGGCGACTGCAGCATACATCGTGGTATTTCCCCTGCAGTGTAACTGTATCTGATACTACGCAGATTAGGGGCGAAATCCTCTAAACGTTCACGACTTAGCTTAGTCGAATCAAACTCAGGTTGATTGAGACGACCAATTATTTGCCGAGTCACCGATTCCATCCTCCTACCCGATTTTAGAATGTGATGCAGGTGCTCGGTATCGATAAAATCCTGCCAGTTGTCTCGACTTCGTTCTCTGCTAGTGTGGCGAACAATCGAAGAAAGGCAATCTTCTGGCAGCGTGTCCAAGAACATAGTTTTAGTGTAACTGATACCGTGGTAATTGCGTTTTCGGTGCATTTCAGCTCAAGAATCGTGTGAGAAGAACACAGATGATGTGACTGTACCTGAGGAAAACTCGATAGAGAAGCAATTTGATGACTCATCCAACGTGTCCACGTTTAGCATTACATTTCTCAAGAGAAATCTAAGTCGCGAAGCAATCGCTTCCGTCACTTCACATACCAACGCGAAACGGGAGGATTGCCGTTCCGATACTAATAAGGTTCGAGGATTTTGATCGAATTCAGCGTGAAAGGGTGGGTTCAAGGGAGATGACTGATCTCATTGGGTCAGAATATGAAGTATTGGTCACTTCAAAGTGGCCTGGTCAATGCAAGTCAACCATATGGTCGATGGACGTACCTCGACTGCGCAGCCTCGCTTTCATGTTCTTATGCTGTATCATCAGATGTACATAGGTGAGCGGCCGCTGAATTCCAGACGCTGCAGTTTTCAAGAGGGATGGTTGATTAGCGGGAAACGATTTCTCCCGTGTCGATGACGACGATAGGCTATTAAGACTGTGGCTGTTCGGTTAAGCTTGAACCGCTGAACTTCAGAAATTGGTATTCTGCAGCACTGCCAAGGCTATTCTCTGACTCTGATATCCTATTTTCGCAACGATTAAGCTCGGACAGTACCATAAACACCACGTAAGCGAGGGATTCGTGGAGGAAATGAATTTTCTGAGCTGCATGTGAACCAGTGTTATCCCACATATTCACCGAACTCATTCAAATTTAGGACACCGTACAATGAGTTCAGGGCAGAAGAGTGATGTGATGGCTACATCACATTTCGAAAACATTGGGCGTCTGTATGTGGGCTGGCCAACTCGCGCTGATACATGGCGTGATGGAGGTGCACCTGCGCGCATTGCCGTTACGAGATTCGTCGAAACTGTTCTAGCCAACACAACAAAAGCGGAGGTGATAGTTGTGGGATGTGATAGTCTAGACTTCGAGCACCCACGATGTAGCACGCTACAGATACCACATGACGACTGTTGGCTGCAGGACATTGGCCCAGTGTTCGTTCGTTCAGACAATAAGCTCGGCGGCTTGTGCTTCGCATTCAATGCTTGGGGCGGTGAGTGCTATTCCGACTACGCCAAAGATGCGTTATTTGCGAGGAATTTGCTGCTATCACGAAACCTTTTCTCGTTGCACGTGCCACTATCGCTGGAAGGAGGCGCACTATCAAGCGACGGGAAGGGCACTTTTCTAATCACCAAAGAATGCGTCCAGCATCGCGGGTTGACTGAGGAACAAGTGGAAAGCGCGTTACGAGCTTCGCTCGGTGCGAAGCGGATAGTTTGGCTACCTACCGGTGCCGCATACGACAGTGACACGCACGGACATGTTGACAACATTGCTGTTTTCGCTGGCCAGAACCGAGTAGTGCTGCATTGGGCGGATGACCAGCGCAGTACGGATGCATTGGCAACACTCGAAAACGCGGGACTCATTGTTCATAAAGTCGACGCCCCGCCTGTACAACGTAGGACGATGCAGGAGGCAGCGGGTGTGAAGGGCGGTGCAAAACCGCGGCCGGCTGGGGAACCCCTTTGTGCTTCGTACACGAATTTTGTTTTTGTCGAGAACACGGTGGTCGTCCCCAGCTTTGGTGTTGAGGAAGCGGACACGAGAGCTCGTAAGCAAATCGAGCACGCATTGGGATTCACGGGGAGAACGGTGGTTATGGTGGACGCGCGAGAATTCATCCTTGCCGGAGGAGGGCTACATTGTATTTCTCTCGCCGAGCCGACCTGTTGATCATTGTGGAATTATCCGTGCAGCATGCACGTCAGTAGCATTGCGCAAGAGTTGAGGGAACAGCGAAATTTGGAAATTTGGATTTCGACAGGACCTCATACCGCGCGTACGGTATTTTATATGAGTAAACGAGCAAATGTCTACCTGTAGTGTTTCAGCAATCCCAGCGATGGTGACGACGGTGCCGGCGGGGAAAGCATTATTTGTGTACGGCACACTACTGTCCGGATACATCCCCAAGGGAGCAGATCCTGTCGTGCCTCCTCCAACGCTACAGAAAGCGCGGAATATTGGGGCGGCTGTGCTTCACGGGTTCGAGTTATGCGACCTTGGTCGTTACCCCTGCATAGTTCGTGGGAAAGACGATGAACCGAAGGTGCATGGCGAGTTGTACGAGCTCTGTGAAGAAGCGGACTGGCCGGTGCTCGACGCGTACGAGGGCATTCCCGAAGACGACGAGTATCGTCGAGAGGTGAGTTGGAAAGTGGTAAGTGTACACAGGGTTACTCGAAATTCTAACGGGAGATGAAACAGGCGGTAATGGTGAAAGTAGGAGAAAGCAAGGTCGCAGCGCAGACGTATGTGTACAGCCGTGACAATGCCGACAAGTTAGCGCGTATCCAAGGTGGAGACTTCGTGGCGTTCTTCAACAAGAAGCACGGCGGTTGATGGCGAACCGCAGAGTGATCCGGAGATCAGTAGTTTTTGATTGGCCACTAGCAGGAGAATAAAAAGCGGCCAAGTATTGAACGTGCCTTTTTGTCCATGGAGCGTCTCATTCTGAATCTCGATGCAACTCATTCCTGACCGCCCATTAGAACACCTCAAAAGTGCACTCTAAACACCTGCGCCTGCGCCGTCCCACCCGTCCACCTCAAAGACTAACTATGTTTGGCTTCGTACCCGCCGCCGTCGTTGGCGCCACCAGTGCGTTCAAAGGAGCATCCGTCTGCCGCCGCAATGGCGTGACCGCGCGCCGCAATGCATCCTCGGCGCGTGTCTCCGCTCCGCGCGCGACGCCCACCATGATCGCCACCGGCGAGCCGTTGGAACGCTGGCTCTCGCGGGTGGACAAGGACCTCGGTGCGTGCACGTCGGGCATCTTCGACGCCTGCAAAGAAATCGCGTACAAGATTCGCACCGCGTCGTGCGACAAAATGTCGTGCTTCAACGACTTCGGTGACGAACAACTGGCCATCGACGTGTTGGCGGATAAGGTGATTTTCGATAATCTTGAGGCGTCGGGTGTGGTTGCGACCGCATCTAGCGAGGAGGTACCGGTGGAGAAAGCCATGACTCCGGGTGGCAAGTATTCCGTGGCGTTCGACCCGCTCGACGGGTCTAGCATCATCGATACGAATTTCTCTGTAGGAACGTAAGTGCTACGTGTTCATCTGCGTTTCGTATTCATACTGACCAGTGGTGTGCAGAATTTTCGGCGTTTGGGCAGGCGACAAGTTCGTTGGAAAGAGCGGACGCGATGTGGTCGCGGCTGGACTCGCGATTTACGGCCCGCGCACAACCATCACACTTGCGATTGACGGAGTCGATGGTGCGCACGAATTCTTGCTCATCGATGACTTCTCCGCGAAGCATGGCCAGTGGATTCACACGGCTGTGTTCACTAGCGTGAACGAAGGCAAATTGTTCGCGCCTGGAAACATGCGTGCCGCGCAAGACAACCCCGGATACGCGGACTTGCTCAACTACTACTACGAAAACAAGTACCAGTTGAGGTATACTGGTGGTATGGTGCCCGACGTCAACCAGATTCTTGTCAAGGGCAAGGGCGTGTTCAGTTACCCGGCGTCGCCCACCGCGGCGGCCAAGCTGCGTGTGCTTTACGAAGTGCTGCCCATCGGGTACGTGATTGAGAAGGCCGGTGGCTCGAGCTCGAACGGCGAAGGCTCCGTGCTTGATATCGTCATCAAGAGCACCGAGGACCGTTCCCCAGTATGCTATGGCTCGGCAGGCGAGGTGAAGCGCTTTGAACAGGTCGTTGGCAACAAGTTCGCAGTCGCTGTGTAGTGACATTCTGTTTCCCTTTTATTAGTTGTTCCTACCTGATTGTGTGAGTAAAACAAACCGGTGATTCTTCCTTTATTTTTTAAACATGCCCAATTCGTCCTGCCATGCTTCCCCGGTCAAGTTGGCCGCGTTGCGACCTGGAGTGCAAGCGGGTGTGTGTGTCGCAGTCTTGCTGGGCATAGAACGTGCACGTGAAGTGACACTGCGCAGTGGCGACAAAGCGACCCGTGCGTCACTGTATCTTGCCGATGAGTCGAAACCGCTCGGTGTGGAGCTTACCGTTTGGGGCGCGAATGCACTTCGGATTGCATACCTACGGCCACTTGTTATTTTACATGTTCCTGGCGTGTCACTGAGAGTGTCGCAGTATGGCGTCGAATCACTCACTTGCGCCGCGCCGCAGAATATCATCACAATCGACGAAACATCCTGTGAATGTCGCAAGTCAACTGTTGCAGCAGAAGTAGCGGCATGGAACCAATACCGTCACAGCGCGCTTAACGGTGTTGTGTTGCGCGCAGCTCCCCCACCCACAACTGAAGTGCCATCTCGTTCCGTCCCGGCAGAACCTCCCAAAGCAGAGTATCCGGTGGAGTGGGTGCGAGGACGTGTGAGTGGAATGCGGATTCGCAGCGTTCACAAAGATATTGCTACTGCGCTGCGCAATGCTGTGATTAGACGGTGCAAAGGCTGTGGTGTTTCAACAACTCAGAATTGCTCTTGTGCGCACGGCGTGGGTGTTGAGCACGTACTGGACGAAGATGCGGTTGCGGTACGCGTGGAATTTGGTGATGACATTGTCGCACACAGTGCTGGTGCGGACCTTGCGCTGCTACTGTTGTTTGAACCGGCTGAGTTGGAGGACATGAATAATGCAGAGCGGGCGGCGCGTGTGTTGGGTGCCCTCGCTGCAGATAAAGGAGAATTTGACATTGGAATCCAACAAGTTCGTGGTGAGCCAGTGCCGCGTCTTCGTTCACTTCGATTTTGATCACGTTCTGCTTTGTTTATTTATGCTGTGTTCATGTTCCTATTCCCAGTTCGTTAAAGGTTTGGAGGTGGTCTTCAGTTACTGAAAAGTAAATTATTTGGATACGCCGGATGTCATATTTCAATTCCTCTCACTAGCTAACTATGAGTGCTGGAGAGACACGATATCCGAGTACCTTTCTAGCGTTTTCTATTGATACGAATAATACGAGAAAAGAAGACGGTATTAGTGGTTTAGGAAAACCGATTTGCGGTACTGGCCTTATCTCGAAGATAGAAGCACTTCGACACTAACCTTCTTGACTGCGTGACTGACAGGTTTCAGCTTGCTGGTAAAGGAGTGACCGAAGAAAAATTTGACTTGTGGCAGCGTTGTTCTTGGTTAACCGTAAGTTTCATACAACCGAATCGTCAATCAATTCGGTCTTCCGATATCCAAAGCCAATGTACGGTATTTGAATTTGCTAATGAACCGCTCTGAAACAAAAACTATTGACTAAATACATGTAAATATACGGAGTGACATGTATTTACGTACAATCGAAATTGACCCATTTGAATCCACGCTTAATAAGTTCAGAACGATCAACATTCATTAAGCGAAGCAACTGATCTCCTGTAAATAGTTTTTTTACGGAATGTGAGTATAATTACATTCCGTAACAGTGAGACTGAAACCTGAAAAGAAATGAAGTTAGTTTTGGCCTGCTTTAATTTTTGAGAGTCAAAAATCAATAAATAACTTTTTGTTCATTTCAGTCAGTTTTCGCTTAAAAATTAGTATTTCCCAATTTATTACTAAATAGTACCTGTAATAATGTCAAAGAAACATATTTATATAATGGTTTCGTTCAGGAAGCGAGAATCAATAGTGTGAAATTATCGGAAATTGGTTCATTTTATTTGTCCCCTGAGCTTGAAATATATTTTCTACAGAGTCGCTTAAGAAATATTTCGCCTGCTTGTTTTAATTTATATACGCACGCCATGTTCCTTCAGAATGTTCCTTCAAATCTACATTGCTCATTAATCTACAAACGAGAACACTAGGACAGAGCTGAATCTCGGTATGTCTGAAAATTTTTAATTTTCGTATGTCACTATTCGTATTGATGTTTTTGGAGTACTCGCCTAATGAAACCGAAAATTCAGCCACCTGGAATGCTATGTAACGATAACGTCTTTGGTAGAAATATCAACAACAGCAAGACAGTTGTGCATTTACTAACACCAGTAACTTATCAATAAAAAAAGGCGAATTGTAGAAAATTTTTGCAATCCTTTGTGTTTTGCAGTATTCGAAATATTGCATTGAGTGACAGAACCAAAATAAAACACGCGAATAAGAAGTTTGCGATCCTTGTCCGGTTTGCTGCGATCCTTGATAAGTTTCCTTATGTCAGCAAGAGATAGTGAACAATATGCAGACTATATGACAGAATCCAAATTATTGAAGAACTGCTCATCACAAATGCATAATTTTATCAAATGCAACATTATCCATAGATTTTTCAACAACGCATTCTGAAAGAAAGATAGATAACTGCAAGGACATTTTACAAAAGTCGATGCACGAAATCTATATATAGTTGTTTATCGAAACAAGTTGCGGCCTTCTAAACATCATGGCTATTCTACGGTTTTGACTACGACTGATGGTTTTGCAGGGTTCCAATTGTTAGGTCAACTAAATTTAGTGTTGCACAGAATAATCCAGGGAGTAAAATTTGGGAAGTACAGCAATGCACACGCTCAAATTCAAATATGAGCAGCTCATGATTCGGATTTTGGTAAAATTGAGATTCTGGATTGCTTCAAAATGATAAAAGTAGTGATTTGGATTTAGCAATCATTCATGGATTCAGATGCAGAGAGAAGAAAAGAGCAAAGCGACCAATCGATGTAGTATTGATATCGATCCCGTAGTTCGATGATGTGATGCAGGTATGGCAGATTGAAGAATATTCAATTCAGGAAACGATGAGAGCATGAAAATTGGAAAAGGGAAACGCGATCTGGGGATGTTCTATCTCGAGGGAGAAATGGATGATGCCCAGATTTGAATGTGGAAGTCGCACGGCTGTAGTCAAGACATGATAGTGTATAGAGAATAAAAACGCACAGAATCGAGTTAATCGCATCACAACCGATAGGTAAAATAACAGGACAGATTGCGAATTGCATCTGAAAAACGAAATGTCGTTAGGTGCAACGAAGTGTTGCACACATAAGAGACCAACTGTTGTACGGGAGAAAAAATTCGAGCCACGAAAGCGGAGACGCCGTCGACGGATTTCTCTGGAAAAATAAACGACTAGAACGCGGCACAACGTAATTTGTATATTTATATGCAAGCGCGCGGCTGTAAGAAGCCAAAGCTATCAACTGCCACGAATCGTGGAAAAAAGTAATCGCCGTTCCAAGTGTGCACCTGAATCATCGGTATTGCTCGATGCATGCAGCCAAACTGCTGCTAGTATCACTGCAGGATCGTGGCACACTCAAACTGCACGTGCCGACCCTGCCTTTCGCCGTCATGATGACACGCCGCAAAGACGCCGACCATCACAACAACATTCTCGTGTCGAAGCCCATCGACTTCCAACACACCTCCCATGTCGAGTGCGACCCGCAAACCGGCATCTACAGTGGAATGGATGAGTTTCTCGCGCTAGCCACCACGCCGCGTTTACGTCGCTCGCCCACCCGCTTACGCGACCGCTCCGACGCCACAAGACGAATGCCCACCCATCCGCGAGCGAAAAGCCCGAATTTGGAGGCGTCGAAGCCCAAGTTGGCGCCACGGTACGACCATGGCATCCAACAACAAAACGTGACCCGACCTTTGCGAACACGCCATGAAGTTCATGTTCGGCTGGATCCGAACAATCCTACCGGCTTCGCTGGTTTGCCACGTGCCTGGGAATCCATATTATTAGTTTCTGGAATTCTTAGGGATGAAGCGATGCAGAATCCAGAGGCCCTCGTTGACGTGCTTAACTTTTCTGAATCTAACAACGACCCCTCTATGGCTTCGATTCGGTCTGAGAAAACTTGTTCGAATTCGGCGCTCCCTCCGATTCGACTTGTTCGAACGCCATCGCTAACTTCTTTCGACGAGTATAGCACTGCATCGATTAATTCACGACAGCAAGCACTAGGCAACGAAGCCACCATGGATACCGCGACGTTGGCTGCATTACGCATCGCCAGCGTGCCGTCGGACGAATTCGCGGATCGAAGGGCGTCGAATATGACCGACATGATACCGGAAGGCTTCTCGTTCGAGTTGCGTCGTGATGATGCGAAGCAATTATTTTCTAACATCGAACAGATTGGCGAGGGTGCGTCGGGAACCGTGTATAGGGCTGTGAACAAAGAGGGCCGCTTTGTGGCGCTGAAAAGGGTGAGACCACAGAACAAGCAGGATTGGCAGCAGTACCTGTATGAGGTGCACGTCATGCAGAACATGCGGTCGGTGCCGAACTTGGTAGATTGCACCGACGCGTTTCGGGATGACAACCATTTGTGGATTGTCATGGAACTGATGAGTGCGGGCACACTAACCGACTTGCTTGATACGACGGAGATTGAAGAGTCGGTCATCGCGTATATTTGCAGGGAAGTGCTGAAAGGGTTGGCCGCACTTCACGCGCTAAATCGCGTACATCGCGACATTAAGAGCCACAACACGTTGCTGGACATGGATGGCAGTGTGAAGGTAGCGGATTTCGGCCTGAGCACGGAGATCACAGAGTCGAGTGATCGAAACACGGTCGTTGGAACGCCGTTCTGGATGGCGCCCGAGGTTATTCGTGGCTCGGACTACGGGGCCAAGGTGGACATCTGGTCGACAGGCATATTGGCGTTGGAATGCGCGGAACGAAGCCCACCACATCCGGACATTCCGCCGATTCGTGCGATGTTCCTCATTGCGACGCAGGGCGCACCGCCGTTGTCCAAGCCTGACAAGTGGTCGGAGGAGATGAAGGACTTTATTGACACTTGTTGCGCGACGACGTCGGCGGCGAGGCCGGATGCCGAAACCGCGCTGTCACACCCCTTCCTGGAGAAGGCGTGCGAGCCCGAGTATGCGGCGACGGTGTTCAATGAGGCAAAGGCGATTCGTATGGCGGAGGTCGACGCACATCTCAGTAAACAGGAGGAGGAATAGTGATTGGTGGTGTAGGATTGTGGTGGGTGACTTGTGTCGGTTTGAATAGTGGTCGGGTACGATTTGAATCCACTCGAGCCTCGATTCTATGTACTTGTACTAACGTTTATTGTGCTAGATTTCAGTAAACCTCTGTACGCTTAGTAATGTTTGTCGACACACGACTTTTCGTTTTTGATTCCTCATGAAGATTCGAAATTTGAAAACGGAAAACCGCTACTGTACTCGCGAACGCTGTCGCTGTAGGAATTCGGTACACCTAGCCCTACGTCCCATGACGCGTTGCGCTTACTAAGTTAGTCGACAGCCCTGCACTGCACTATATTAGCCGTCCCAAAGGGCGTGGCGGCGCTGCGCTGGACGTGGTGCTGGCCGACACTGAACGGAATCGGGGAAGGGTTTGCGCGGAGGCGCGAGCGAGTGGCGTCTGGATTGACTGGAACGAAAGTGACGGATTGCCAACATATCGATCGTGCGAGATGTGCGCGCGCGAGTGCATGGTTGCCAAAATAACGCGTAATAAATGATCGACCATACACCCCACAGCAACGGCCACCCATCGGCCCAAGTTGAGCCACCCGAATTGCTGTTGTCGTTGCATGGTCCGCGCTCCGCCGAACATGCTTGCCTGAGCGATGCGGCGCACTACTTTCGTGGCGCTGCGCTTGCGTAACCGCATGCGAAGCGTGTGCACGGCCGTGGCACCACCACAGCTGCCACCACCACCACCCCCGCCGTCGTCGCTGACGCCGGCGGGTGGCGGTGGGAAGGAGCGTGAACCCTCATTGCCACCGCCGCCGCAGGAGCCCATCATGCCGGAAGAATATGAATGTACGTGAAACATAACACATCCACACACATCCAAGTTACTAATCGTGCGAGTAGGTTGCGGGAACGAGTGTGGTACGGACTGCGTCTGGAGTCTTTATTTCGAGGACCAGGCATCGTACCTGAAAGAGTTGAAAGCGTGGGAGTTGAAGGTGGGCAAGCGAGTTGAGAACAAACGAGAGAAGAAATGATAAAAAATGTGCTGTTCTTCTGATTCTGTTCATGGTGTCAACGAGTAAATGTACGATACAACAGTTTTTTTTGTTCCTAGGCGCAATCGGTCGCCGCGCTACTGCGCTTCACGCAGTTTGTCACGCGCCGTGGCGGCGCTACTCCTCGGGGAACACGGCGTCGAAGGCGGCGATGTGCGGCTTGACGGCGATCCGGAAGTCGCGCATCGCCTGGCTGAAGTTCGCGGCCACCTTGTCGTCGTACGGCGACTCGCACTTGTAGAGGTTGCACAAAAACGTGGTCGTGTCCGGCAGCAGCGTCAGCGCGTTCTCGAACAGCGAGCGCATCACAACGTTGTGCTTCACGCCCATCGTGTGGCGATACGCCGCCGTGGTGGCGTCGCGCAGTTGGGTGTCCGGGTTTTGCAGCAAATTCGCAACCAGCGCGTCCACGAACGATAGCACGCGCTTCGTCCACAGCAGCGCCTCCGTGGCGTTGGCGTCCAGGAAGGGGCGTGGCGGTCGTGTTCGTTCCGCCGCAACGAGTTGTCGAACTGTGCTAACTTTCTCTCGTGTGAGCGCGGAACGCACTGCTTCCGTCTTGGAACGAAAATCCTGCCGAACGATTTTAGCCACCACCGCACTGCCCAACGCGTCGAACACCACGAGGAATCGCAGTAGAGCGGTGAGCAATGGCTCGGCAACCACATCACCCAGTTGCAAATCTAGGTTACGCGCCAGTGTGGCGGAAGTGGCGCCATCAAAAGCCGCAGCGATCTCAGAGAACCCTTGCAGTGTGGCGGGTGGGGCGTTGTTCATGTAGTTGGGCTTGGCGTGAGTGTTGGTGTCCTGCTCGGGCGAGACGGTCGGCGGGAGTGCGAGTGAGTGTGGCATGGCTGCGTATCGACGGTGGCTGCGTGAATGGGTCAGTGAGTGCGTGATGGTGTCGAATTGCCTGCACAGGTGGGTATAGGATTATGGGAGGAGATGAGCAGTATGTGCTCCTGTCAGCAAATTGGGCCTCCATAGTATGACCAATAGGCACAGAACGGTGGCGCGATGGCAAAGAATCCCGTTTTTCTGTGCTGTATTTTATTGTACCTTACTGTACGAAGGGTATCTCACTGGCCCGAGATTAATTTTCCACCGTTTTTTCTTTTCCCATTATACACCCTCTCTCGACTCGTCCACTCAGCGTTCGTTGCACCTCAAACTAGTTCTACTTGTCTAATTCCGTATTGTTGCGCTTCCACTTCTATCCAGCTAACGCCACTAATTTATTGGCTTACTGAACACCTCATTAGACACCACTGTAGAAGTTTCAACTGTCTTCCCTCTACTGTATATATATATACAGTGTTATGTCTGCTTGACTTTTGTGTTACCACAGGTTTAACTAAGGTACTGTACCTGTGTTACGGCTTTGGTACTGTACTAGTACAGGACTGGCACAATTCTCCACAGTACGGCCTGAAATTAGTGATTCATGGGACATCAACTTGAATTCGTCGACATCCCGTTTTATCAATGATTACTCTTGTACCGTACACTTTGTCCCGAAATAATTTCAATTGCATAATCTTTTAATTCGTATCGCAACCCGCTTTTCAATTCTTTCTTCTTCTTCGCACGTTGCCGATAAATCACCAAAATCTTCATACATCGTTTAATTCAGTCTCGAGTGCTTGCTCTCTCGTGTTCTGTCAGAGGGTATCGAACATGTGACTTTGAACTAGACTTGAAATTTATTGTTGGCTAATCTATCTCACAGTTCGTCGATTAGAATTTCTCGGAATTCGTTGTTCGTTCCACCGTTCTGTATATAATTCTGTGAGCATCAGTTAAAAACCATTTGCCGCTAGTTTGTTGCCCTGCTAAACCGCACTATTCACAAACTGCAGAATTGAACCACAGTATTGCTTGACTTAAATGATATTCAATGTGCTTTGATTGATTCTCGATTCACAGTCTATCAGTTTCCATCAAACTAGACCACACTCTTGATTTGAACATGTCCAGTAAAGCTGAGAGATTTTCTTACGGGTTTCCAATTCTGACTTTGTTTTAAATCAAACCAGCCTGTCAGCGAAAGTACTGAAGTTTCAGGCTATTAATATTCAGATACTATCTAGATATATTAGGTTTCGTAAAAATGTGCTGTACGAATAATAAATAAATGGCACGGAGATTTAAAAACATTATTTTTATTTATTTCTTGCCGAGAGTAAGAAAAAGTAGATATCATTTGCTAATTCTAAAAAATGTTTGATATCTAATTTTTACGTAGAAATAAGAAGAAGAAACTTTGAATTATTTTTCATCAAATTGTATGGAGAACTAACATCCCAGATACATCGTTTATGCCCCAATTCTTCGCATTCATAGACAGAAATATGTGATCTTCAGATCTTTAAGGCATAATAATTCTCCAACAAGGGACCCCCTTCAATGTATTACGTCCACGATACACCCTCAAAAAGGTTACGAAAGTGTCGTATCCACTTGTAGGTGGTCTTTCGGCAGTTCCTTCGTGCCGTATACCCAGATTTATGTTCAATTCCATCTGCGGGTCAGTACCCGACCCTAGAATGTGTGTTGCAGTTGTTTCTAGAGCTGTACAGTCACTTTAAATACCTTTTCTGGCGTCTTATTGTTCCTCAAATGTGATTTCCGTCTCACTAAATTTGCTGGTACCGCCACCTGTTTCTAGATGATTCCACTACACGAAATCTACCGAAGAATTCATTCCAAATTTTAAAACTAGCCAGATTTCTTGGAGAAGATTAAGTCGCATTTGTTTTACCCCCATGATTTAATCAAAATTAAAATTTTTGCACTAGCTGAGTCATATTTATCCGTATACGCGCATAGAGCCGCATTTTTAGATGTATTCAAAGATATGCTTTTTGCGTTACAGATGTATTTTAATGTATATTTTTTTGAATTTGTTTTAAGCAAGATGTCTCGTTACTCCGGACACTATGAATATGCATCGGCAGACCAGAAGCTATACAATTAGTTCTTAGTCGGGTAATATTCACTGAGAAATGAAACAGTTTTCAGTATAACTAGCCCAGAACTGTATGCTGGTTTTTAAGCAAGTTCTTCCAATTATCCACTATTTCTGCATTAAGCCGGATATTCAACTTCTTTGGATTCACTTTTCTTATTTTACATTATTGGCTTTCTCTTCCTCATCACAGTCAATTACTTTCCAAACATTTTATTGCTTTACTTCATCTGAATCTTTCGGTTCTCACGAATGTACATGAATTCAAGAGTTTTCTAAATAAGTTCATGATTTTTCCATTTTTAATATTTTATGATTTTATCATGAACACATTTTCCAGTTGGATGCTCTGCCCATTGTTCTCGACAACGAGGAATGTAGAGGGTTAGAATTGAGTCGTGAAGCAATTTACTACCTGACAGTTGCCAATGGTTGAAGAGACTGCCCTATGGGTGACCACAGTGTAATGTTCTACTATTCCTAGTCTACATAAATCTACGAAGCCACCGACTTCTCGGTCACCTCTTTACCAGCCCCATCCTAAATTTCTTTGGTCTCTTCACAAAGCCGTATGAGGGAAAATAATGTACAACAATTAGCCGCTTGCTTAACCATAACAATGATCGAAAAAAATCCATACTTGTCTTCCGAAATCAGATCTTAGTGTAGTATCAGGTACTAGATAAAGCTTATTTACAAATTTATCGAAAAATATAATTCAGAACGAGTTATTTACTCTAGATCTATATTTGGACGCATTTTGTTCTGGAAAGCAGTTCCAGACTGTACTAAAATACCGTCTCAACGCATACTCTATTTTTGATATTCACTAGCTAATGTTTTCATTGCTATTCGTGCTCATTCAAGTTTGGTTGAACAGGTGAAGATACTCTGAAAAACATACACGATCACCCTTAGAATTTATCTACATGTTTCCCATAGAGAAAGGATTAGATACATGCCAAATTATTCTTCCACCTGCATCTAGGGCACTTATCACATTACAATAGAATCAAACACTATTCAAATCAACTGATACAAGCATTGTTGAGCCAGAAAAGTAAAAAATTCCTAAAAATCCACAATTTGTCTCATCACTGTTCCGCACGTTCTCATGTCGTGATAGCTTCAGTGTTTTCTGCTAAAGTCTTTTTTTCGTTTTGCTATTTGTTTTAGTTTATTTTCAAATTATCGCTATCATTTTAGGAAGCGATCTCTCTCAGAAATAAGACAAGGCAACTTCGGTATACTAGATCATTCTCTTGTTTGGAGCAGGACTGACTGACCAACGGGATTGAGTTGTAGTACAAAATTCCCATCGATTATTACCCTAATTACTGTTTGATTACTGCTAAATTTAATGGCCAATAGATTATGACAGGCTGTCATTAGTCGGATATTCAATGATCGGCGGTTAAAATCAAATATAAAACGAATACTAAGCACAATCTCACCTTCTATACACCTGATGGATGCGGGAACGCGGGTCGAGAGCTAGAGCAAGCAATGTTCGAGCGACTGCCCCTACTGATATCGTTTATTCACAGATTTAAAATAGTATGCATTGGTGTCTTTTATTCTGAGTTATAATCATCACCTCCGCACGCATAACTCCTTCACCCTTCGGTTGTGTGATCAATCCGACTTCATGTGGAGATTCTTATTGTAGCACTTCTTGCCAATCTGGTTCTAGCTAACCAATGCATCACTTCGAGTGGTTGGTAGGAAAGACTACATGTGAAATTAGTGGGATCAGTTGCTGTATCGATGATAGGGCAAAATTCACGCACAAGACGTAACATTGCATCGTTTAGAATCAACAACGAGTCGGTGAGCGTGAAAAGTTGATCAACAAGTAAATCAGCTAGATCAATTACAAAAAGGCCCAAGAAAAGGAGATAAATCTCAACTTTCTGCAAAACATGCTATGTTGGAAGAAGGTGCTAATTTTATTAGCGAACTTGAGATAAAGGAGTGACCTGTCAAAAATAAATAAAAGAACGACGACAGAACGGAAAAGAAACAGAAATAGGGAACTTGCGCCAGGCATTTTTGTACATGGTATCGCCGAAACAGAGCTCTGACTCATGAAGAACGAATCAGCGCTTAAACTCAAACTAAAGTAGCATCGCTAAGCACTTTAAGAATCGCTATTGTGGAGAACAGCAAAGCCGGGGAGAAGATCGGATAGAAATATATCTTATGACGTTGAATGCCCGGAAAGCATGAGCTGTTGTTTTAGCTGCGCTTACCAACAAAATATGGAAGTATAATCCTTGCTTTGTCAGTCCATAATTTCGGATGAAATTTGGCCACATCATTCTAAAGTTGACTACACAAGTTCAAAAGATTGATACGGTATTGTGGAAACTTTTAACTTCTGTGAAATGTCCTGAGACGAGAAGTGCTGCCTAATTTCATCGTTACTTCCCTCAACAATCGTTTGAACAGAATTAATATCTTCGTCATGCATTAGTTTTTAAAGCGTACGATTCTGACTAGAAAATGCAGTTTGAATTCAAGATCTTAGAACGTATGCTTCGTCCGCGTGGACGAAAGAATGCCTGCGACTAGCTATACATAGCTGCAGCAACTCTACCTCAAGCATGGGTTGTCGATGGACGTATAAATCTGGTTCAGGGCACCTCAGATTTCATGAGAATTTCACAGACTAGATAATGCATACTTTTGTGACCACCGAAGACATATCGCTCATTACTTGAATCAATTCCTAGTCGAACAATCTTCAATTTTGTTCCGTTTATAAACGCGAAACAGTTAAATCGGTCCAGCAGCAAAGAGTAGCTAACCGCCGAGCTAAAATACAGCAAGCAGTAGTTGACTCATACACATAGATGTTTGTAAATGTTTTGGATCATGACCACCCAATGAGATTCATAAGAGTTATTAAATCTGGTAGACAAAGTCGAAACTCTTTTAAACACTTATCATAGCTGATACAATCATAATTAAATGGAGTCGTGTAGGCATTTAGTGTGCGTGCCTTTCGAAATAAGAAACTGTCTTCTTGATTTTGTAGCTTTCGAATTAGTCGTTGTAGAAACGACAAAGGCAACAAATTACGAGATACTTGCAATTGGGATCGCATTTTGGTAATCTTGTAGTCTCTGATGCGCATGTTGAACAAAACTGTCGAATAAGACTAATACTTCCAATCGGTAGGCCACTCATTATATACGTTTGCCAGACATGTGACAGACAGCATGAATCATCGCTATAAGCTTCCGATCGTCTAAATTTTTGTTATCCAGATACTTTAAGAATGAAACAAATTAGCAGAAGCACTTATATGAAGCAATAGATCCTTGTTACCCCAGTCCCAGAATGCGCAAATCTAAAGTTCCCGTTTCCTAAACTTCATCAATTTGTCAGTCTAGTTTGGTGTTTATAATTGTAGTTCACTGACGAGCGAAGAACTACAAGTACCAGTTTTCATTTCGTAAACAATCTATTAAATGAGATTATTACTTTTATTATATAGGGCTTGATATGTTCATTTGTTGTATAGGAAGCTGTCAGCAGTAGACAAAGACCGTAGTCTTCGATCAATTAGCCGTTGTCTCTTTAAATAAAGATTCGAAAAGCAAAAAGCTCAGATATATTATATTTGCCTAACTTCAAAGGACTGATTTGATAGAAGAATCAAGTTAAATTTTCAAAGGGTAAAGAATTTTTCAACATATACGGGAACATCATCTCATTAAATTGCCCTGTCGCTTGCAATAAACTACTTTGACAACTCACTGCGCAGAGTCTCTCAACGGTTTAGGACATTCTTTCCCATCGCAAGATTGCGCTAAGTCAGAACAACGACACCATAGTAAGCTTCACTAAGACTCATTCCTTCTCTTTCTCGCGGATATCCGGTGGCCCAAAACAACGTCTACAGCACAGTCATCCAACTGCGCTCTTATTCGCCCAGCCCGAACCCTATTGCTTAGCACCAACGTGTATTGCAACATGGTAGCTTTCAGCTCTGATGCTCGGCCCAAAGTTTTCCTAGACGGAATGATACTGCAATTTTCACTAACTGGAGACCCTCCAGAAACTAAATTCAGAACTTCTAGTAATTGAGGAATTCATTGTAATGGCTTTTTCTTTATGAAGGCTATGGCTGCAAATCAAGAATATTGGTTTCATCGCATTTCGATTTCTGCAATTACTAAATTTTGAATATAATAGTACTTAATAGAAACAAAAGATTGAATTTTTTTGAAGTTTCCTCTTTGTACTAATTTTAAATACCTTAGAAGTGATGTTTATATTTCTCATATGCCACCAGAGCTTCCTATATCCGTGTTAATTTATAATTTGAAGATCATCACTTCGAACATACATTTCGACCTCTACTATGGTATTTTAGGTGAGTGCACGAGTATATTTAGACTGAAATAAAAAATTATTGATTACAAAATTATTGCCAAACATAGCAGTATAAATGAAATCGGAAGACCATCGATTTCGGTATTTGGTTACTCTGGTTTTTTATATTGTCTCTCGATGTGCAGCTCAAAATGAATTTGTAGATCTCTAAAAGTTTTAATAATAGCCTTGTACCTTGTAACCGTAATTTCTGGGCACCAACACGAGGAATTGTGGAGCAAATAGCTTCTACTTCAACTACCGATAATAATTTGCAATTTGAACAATGAAGAATTATCTCACAATGAGAGTTTTATGGCGCTGATTCATATATCACGAATTAGAAGTAAAATGAGGCGAGAGTTCAACTAGCAGAAAAGTCTATCTACTGATTGTGACGAACCAGACTTCGGCGAGCGTTGTTTGTTTTATTGAATGTCCGATTGACTTTATTGTAGTGATAAGAACCGCTTAAATAGACTATCTAACTATACTTCCACTCTACTCTAGAAGTTTCCAGAACTCTATCGTGAGCTGGCACAGCTCAACATATCCAACACTTCGATATGGAACTTATAATTGTTACAGTACAGTTCAATAGATGAAGGACAATGAAAGCAATGGAAAAGAGGCTCGCATCAAGAACTTTAATTAGAGACCATTCGGCTGCGAAAAGGAGCAAGGGTGATTCTTTACTGATAAAATCGATAGCCTTCCAGCACTATTCAGGTTCTACCGTCTTGCGGGTTTTTATTAGAGCGAGATTCCTATTTCGTGGCAATGCGTTGCGGGTGCGTTATGCTTTGTGCGGGAAT
>JAAUYH010215458.1_pt1 | contig 20536 bp, 8 predicted proteins | sample 7278061 | NCBI WGS metagenome assembly JAAUYH01 (sample SAMN14350203, study PRJNA611818) | marine sediment metagenome | isolation source: surface marine sediment (0.6m) | place: French Polynesia: Moorea | collected 2018-08 | reverse complement strand
TGGACCGCAGGCCTGCCCGACGGCCAGGACATCACGGAAGGCGGGGCTCGCCAGCAGCTCGGTGCCGACCGGACGGTCTACGTAAACCTGGGCGCGAACCTGGAGTCCCTCGATGAGACGGCCGCCGGCCAGATTGCCGATCTGGGCGATGTCTGGACCGGTCTCGACGCCGCACAGATTGCCGAACACGTGGCCTGGTTGCGCGGCACCAACCCGGATGGAACGGTGAGACAGGTCATGGGCGATCCGCTGCATTCGCGGCCGGCGGTAGTGACGTACGGCGGAAGCGAGGAAGCCCCCGACACGACGGTGTTCATCGGAACCAACAACGGCTACCTGCATGCTTTCGACGGCGAGACGGGGCAGGAGCAGTTCGCCATCATTCCCGACGCGGTGCTTTCGCAGACACCGGACCTGCAAGCCAATGTGGCGGGGGAAAAGCTGTACGGTGTCGACGGCCGACCGGTCGTATACCGAACCGATGACGACCGCGTCCATCTGTTCATCGGACTGCGCCGCGGCGGCGATGCCTACTACGCCTACGACGTAACGAACCGGGCGGCGCCGTCACTGATGTGGCGCATCACGCCGGCCTCAACGGGGTTCGACAAGCTCGGCCAGTCCTGGTCGACACCTGTCGTGTCCTACGTGAAGGATGGGGAATCGAGCCGCCGGGTGCTTTTCGTCGGCGGCGGGTATGACACGAGCCAGGACGATGCGGCCTATTCCACGGACGCTGTCGGCAATGCCGTGTACATGATCGACGCCGCCGACGGCAACCTGCTCTGGAGCGCTGCCGACGCGGACGCCGACCTTGTCCTGCCGGATATGACCAACGCCATTCCCTCCGATATCCGGGTCATCGACCTGACAGGCGACGGTCATGCCGACCGCCTGTACGTCGGCGACATGGGCGGACGGATCTGGCGCTTCGACGTGCACAACGGCAATTCGCTCGAGGGCACCGACCCGTTCATCACGGGGGGCAAGATCGCGTCATTGGGAGCCGGCGACCTGGACACGCCCACAATCGCCGACAACCGCCGGTTCTATTACGCGCCCGATGCCGCGCTGGTACGCAGCGACTACGGCGATTTCATGAACATTGCCATCGGGTCCGGCTACCGGGCGCATCCGCTGGACACCGATACCCACGACGCGTTCTACGCGGTCTGGGATCCCTATCCCTTCGATATGCCGCCGTTGGCGGACGACAACGACGCGTACAGCTTCGACTACTCCTACGGCATCGTCGACAAGACCGAGCCGGGCGTCGACGAAACCAGCGTGACGGATCTCAGCGATCCCGACGCGCCGTTACCCGCCGGCGCGGTGGGCTGGAAGATCGATCTGCCGGCATCAGGCGAAAAGGTGCTGGCCGAATCACGCACCTTCCAGGGCCAGATCTTCTTCAACACGTACACGCCCGGCGTCGTCAACGCCAACGCGTGCTCTACGGCGGTGGGCCAGGCCCGCAGCTACGTGGTGGACCTCGCGGGTGCCGCCGTGGCGGACGACCGCTCGACGCTGCTGGACCAGGGCACGATTCCGGCGGAGGCCGTGTTCGTGTTCCCGCCACCGGACGACGAGGACGGTTGGGACGACTGGCCCGATCCGGGCGATGACAACTGCTGCGGTGACGACGCGGGCGACGGTGACATCGCCGATGGCGGGGGCGAGGGCCAGGTGGCCTGTTTCATCGGCCCCGAGCCCTGCCCGGTGAACCTGGTCAATACACCGATCCGGACCTACTGGCGCAACGAACGTAACTGAGTGCAGCGGCGGCTGCCCTTCGGCGTGCGAACCATCCGAGCATCAGCAGTATGACTGCAGGGCCCGGCGCGCCGCCGCCGCCTTCACCGGATGAGGAGTCTGTCGGCGACGAGGTCACGGGCTCGCCGGGTATGGGATCGGACGGCGTGCTGCTTGTGGGGCTGCGCGACGGACCCACGGGATCGATGATGACGCCGTTGGCCAGGCCGTCCTTGTCGCCGATACCGCCGTCGACGTAGGTCACTTCGATCCGGTCACCCCGGAAATCCGCATTGCCCGTGAACGCTTCGAAGGTATCGCCCGCTTCGTCGTAGAGGTAGAGCTCGGTGCCCGCCTCCAGCGTTTCCGGAACATAGAGGGTGACGGTGATCTGCGCCGGCTCCGACCCGTCGACCGGCAGATCGTCGACCTTGAAGCCGAACAGGCCGTACGGAAGCGCGGTGTCCGACTTGAGTTCAGAGGGAATCTCGCCCGAAGCGATGGCCGTGACGCAGGTGAGCGTACCGCTGTCGGTGCGGATTCCGATGACCTGCCGGCTCTCGGCGTCGTACATCGCGCACATGCCGGTCTCGGCATTGTCCTCGACGCCGTTGGCGTCGAGATCGGTGTACTCATACACCTGGTAGGCATCGGCCATGCCGTCGCCGTCTTCGTCCAGCGCATCCCGGCTTTCTGTTCCGACCCGAACGGGTTCGGACCAGAGGCTGGGCAGACCCGCCTGATCCCAGTGACGTGTGCGCACGTGGTAGGTGTTGCCCGTTTCGAGCACACCGGACGGCAGGCGCAGCCGGGTTTTACGATTCACTTCGCGGGAGAAGGCGAGCAGCACGAAGCTGTCGTCGGCGGCAATCTGCCACTCGGCGACGTGCAGCGCGTCCTGATCGGGATCGCTGTAGCCGTTCGCCACATCCATGGTCACCTTGCGCACGGGCAAGGGCCCGTCGGGCTGAAGGATCACCGGCTGGTCTGGCCGGCGGTCGTGCCAGTTGTCGACGGCCGACAACGGGTCGCTGCCGAACCGCAGCTCGCTGCCGTCATCGGCACCATCGCCGTCGGTGTCGGAATTGGTCGGATCGGTGTTCAGCAGGAATTCGCTGGCGTTGTCGGCACCGTCCGAGTCCGGATCGGCATCACCATCCGAATCCAGGTTGCCGAAAAAGCCCACTTCCCAGGCGTCGTCCAGGCCGTCGCCGTCGCTGTCCGCTGGTGCAGCAAGCACGCTGACAGTCACGGTCCGGTGGACCGTACCGCCGGTTCCGGTACAGCTTAGGGTGAATTCCGCATCGTCGAAGAGCGGCCCGACATCCTGCCGGCCGTTGGCTGGCAACGTACCCGACCAGTCGCCGGTGGCAAGGCAGCCATCGGCGCTGGTGGATTCCCAGCTGAGTCGTGTCGTTCCACCCTCGGCGATTTCGGTCGGGTTGGCGCTCAGCACGACCGTCGGAAGCGGTGGGGGCGCGACTTCCACGGTGACGGACGCGTTGACGAACCCGTTGGGCCCGGCACACGCGAGCGTGAATGTGCTCTCCGAGTCCAGGGGCCCGACAACCTCCTCACCGGAGGTACCACGCTCGCCCGTCCAGGCGCCCGACGCCGTGCAGGTATCCACGTACTCGCCGGCCCAGCGCAAGGTGGTTGTTTCTTCGAAGCCGATGGTCTGCGGCTCGGCCGACAGGCTCAGGGAAGGCTCGTCGGCGACCGGTGATCCGTCGCCGCTGACGCGCAGGTAAACCGGTCGAGCGCCGATCACGATAGCGTCGCCGTCCAGCGAGGCGTCCGCACCGTACATGGTCGTGACAGCGTCGATCTGGGCGGCAGCGAGCCCGCTTCGCAGCGCATCCAGCTCGATCGTCGCGTCGCCGTCATCCAGCGACCAGACGGCAATGACCGTGTCCGTAACGCCCGGATACCGCGGCGTGAATTCATAGACCCAGACATCATCCTGCGGTTCATGCAGGCGGCTGATCGTCATGCCATCGAGCTGGTCGACCAACGTCGCATACGCCACGTAGGCCGGTTTTGTATGGCCGTTGACCCGTGCATCCCCGCTCGTCGTGAGATCCGCGTTCATGCGCAGACCGAAATGGTCCTCGGCGTATACCTCGCTACCGCCCCGATCGTAGTAGTTGTAGTAGAAGATCTTCTCCACGAGTCCCGTTGCCATCGCGATGACATGCGATTTGACGACGTACCGGGCCGCATGCTCGCGGCTTCCTCCGTAGACGACCGCGCCGCTCGACGGGTAGCCATAGAAGCCATCGGGGTTGTTGTTGCCGTGGTGCGGTATGCCGAACTCCGTCATCCACAGGCGGGTCGGCCCGCCGTGATCCTGCATGATCCGGTGTACGGTCTCGATGTGCGAGCGCATCCATTCGTCCTCGTCGTCGGGCGACGGGAAGTCGTTCCACTTGTACGGATGGAAGCCGAGCACATCGAAGTGTTCCGCGGCGGCGCTCGCAGCGAAGGCCGTGAATTCGTCGTAGTCGAAGCCGCGCATGCTGAATGCGGTCAGCACATCCTGGAGGCCACGGCTGTCGAGCTCGAGGCGGATCCTTGCGGCCTTCTTCTCCAGGTTTGCAAAGAAGTGGCCGTGCGTGAATCGATCGTTGCGATTCTCCTCGCGGCCGAGCTGCCATGCGGGCACGTGGGCCTGCGCCTGCAGCAGCGCGTCCAGGTAGGTGCCAAAGCGATTTCCCAGGGCATCGAGCTCGGCGTCGGTGATCGCCCTTGTGTTGTCCGTGTCCCATTCCGCGCCGTTGACGAGCGGCAGCTCCTGGACCCGATCGATCTGCTGATAGTCCAGAATGCGCTGGGCGAAGTTCGCCGGCGACGCCGTGTCCAGCGTCATTGTCTTGATCCATCCTCGCAGATAGGGGTCGGTGCGATCGGCGTGGGTCATGCCGAAAAAGGACTCGTTGTCGAGAACCCGGCTCGACACGCTCCTGACCGGCAGAATCGAAAATCCGAAGTCGATGTGAAACCCGGGATCCTGCGGTGGAAAGCGCACGTCGGCATGATCGGAACTGAAACGCAGATCGTAGTGCCCGGCCTCACCGGATGGCGAGACGAACCGCGTGACCTGCCCCGGCGTCACGACGACCGGCGCGGCCAGGGGCTCGCCTTTCGGGTTCACCCACTGCACGAAGATCGTCGCGTCGGGAATACCCGGATCGGTAACCGCCACGTCTACGGCAAACGCCTGCCCGACCGGGTGCACGTGGTTGGGGCTCGGGTCGTCGATACTAACCGTAACCTCCTGTGCCTGCGCCGGCACCACCACGGCCACGGCCAGCAGCGCAAGCCAGACGGCGTTCAGAAAAGGGGAGGTGACATTCGTTGCCGACCGGCGTGACCGGTTCGGTGTGTGTGCTTCCTGCATCGCTCGACTCCGCGAAAGCCGCGGTCGTCGGACAACAACAGGAACAGACCAGGTGTGACAGTACCTGATGGCGCTGGCAACCCCGCTGTCCTAGGACGTCGTCCCTTAGACCGGTGGCTTTGTGTCCCCAGCTTTCACTGGGTTTACCATTTTCAACGCAGTACACAGTAGACCAGTTTGTCGCAAAAGAAAACGGGCAATAATGGACAGAGATCGTTATGTCGCAATGCGCACCATGAACACACACGGTTATGTTCAGTCCGGGCCGATTCTGTCACTGGCCTACGGCTGTGCCTTCGACTACTCTGTAATGGAGGAACAGCTTCCGGTCCCTGCCCCACCGGAAGCGACAGAAGACCAACCGGTGGCCCGTCGCCGCGATCAGAATTCGTACCAGTCCCTCGCGGCCCGGGCAGTCGGCAGTTGGCCAGTAGCAACCCCGAAGGAGATCAGTGGGTCTGCGGATGCACGGTTACTCTCACCCGTTCCAGACTGCGGCATGCGGTCGCGCAAGTGGTTGGCAACTGCCTCACCTGCTCGCCGTGTTCGTTCTGTGCTGCCAGTCGGTGAGCGCAACCGCCGGTGTCCCCCCGGGGTTTGCCGTTACACCGTACGTCGGCGGACTGAGTGCGCCAGTCGATCTGGAATGGTCGCCCGACGGTCAAGCGCTGTTCGTTGCCGAGAAATCCGGACTCGTTCGGGTCGTCGACGGCGGCGTTCTGCTGCCCGTACCGTTCATCGATATCCGTGACGAGGTAAATACGGCCTCCGACCGCGGCCTCATCGGTCTTGCGCTGCATCCGGATTTTCCGGTGACGCCGTGGGTGTATCTGCTCTACACGCACGATCCCGCACAGACTGTTGGCCAGACGGGGCCCGCCGGGCCGGATGCCGGCGGTCAGCGCGTGTCGCGCCTGGACCGGGTGACGGCCGACAGCGCCACTGGCTACCGCACCGCGCTTGCCGGGTCGCGGGTAGCGCTGGTAGGCGGTGCGAGCACCTGGCAGACCATCGGGGACCCGGCGGCGGAACAGACGGACCTCTCCGCCCCGTGGTCCTGCGGACCGGCAGGTGCGCACCTCGACGACTGCATCCCGGCCGACGGCCTCAGTCATTCGGTCGGCACCCTTGCCTTCGGGTTGGACGGCATGCTCTATGCAGGCAACGGCGATGCCGCCACCTGGACAACGGTCGATGAGCGCGCCCTGAGGGCCCTCGATCCGGACAGCCTCGCGGGCAAGATACTCCGGCTCGATCCCGCTACGGGAGCGGGCCTGCCGGACAATCCGTTCTGGGACGGCAACGCAGGCAGCAATCGTTCGCGGGTCTGGCAGGTCGGCCTGCGCAACCCGTTTCGTTTCCGGTTCGACCCCGCGACCGGCGAGCTGTGGCTCGGGGACGTCGGCTGGGAGACCTGGGAGGAACTCAACCACGGACCGGCCGGCGCCGACTTCGGCTGGCCGTGCTTCGAGGGCGACGACAGCGGCTCACTGGAGCAGCCCGGGTATGCGTCGACAGACCGCTGTCAGACCTACTACGGATCGAACAGCGCGGTGCCCGCAGCCTGGGCCTATCCGCACGTGCCGGGCATCGGCGGAGCGATCATCGTCGGCGACTTCTACACACACAACCAGTGGCCGGTTGACTATCATGGTGCCCTGCTGGTCAGCGACTATTCCACCCGGCAACTCAGTCGCGTGAATGTCGATGGCGGTACGGTCACCGTGACGCCCTTCGCCGACCAGGTCATTGCCGTCGACCTGGTCTTCGGTCCGGACGGTCACCTGTACATTGCCGATCCGACCACCGGTCGCATCGACCGCATCACCTACACCGACAGCAGCGACCCGTCCGTCGACGTCCGCATCTCCGGCAGCGACGACGACGCGGAAGAGCGCGCCAACGGTCACGTTCACACCTCCAGTCCACGGCTCGAGCTGGCCGAGGCCCAGACTGCCCAGACGATCGGGTTACGCTTCGACGGCGTCGATATCCCGCCGGGCGCCGTGATCGACGCCGCGTGGATCCAGTTCACGTCCGCCCGTGCCAGCAACGGGCCGGCAAACCTGCTGATCGAAGGCCAACTGAGCGATGACGCCGTTTCGTTCGCCAGGGACTCCTACGACATCTCGACACGACCCCGGACAACGGCCGCCGTGTCGTGGCTGCCGCCACCCTGGACAGGCACCGACCAGGCCGGGAGCGCACAGCGCACGCCGGATCTCACCGGCATCGTCAGCGAAATCGTCACTCGCCCTGGCTGGGTCGCGGGCAACGCCCTGGCTTTTTTGATCACCGGTTCCGGAGAGCACACGGCACATTCCGTCGACGGGTTACCCGCCGCCGCGCCGCTGCTGCACCTGGCCTGGAGCCCGAGTCCGAACGAACCGCCCCTGATCGCGATCGGCTCGCCGACGGACGGCGCTGCCTTCACGCAGGGCAGCGCCATCGCCTTCTCCGGTTCGGCCGCCGACTCGGAAGACGACGATGCCAGCCTCACCGCAATGCTGAGCTGGAGTTCGAGCCTCGACGGCATCATCGGGGCCGGAGGCAGCTTCGTCACCAGTGCGCTGAGCCCGGGCAATCACGAGATCACGGCGAGCGTGGCCGACAGCAGCGGCGCAATCGGTCAGGCCACGATACTGATCACCGTGACGACGAACTCCGCGCCCGTTGTGTCCATCGCGACACCGACGGGCAATGAGAGCTGGCTGGTGGACCAGGCGGTGGCCTACAGCGGCGCAGCCACCGATGCCGAGGACGGCGAGTTGCCCGGCTCGGCCCTCGTCTGGGAAGCCGTGATTCATCACAACACCCACACGCACCTGGACTACCTCACCGCCACGGGTGCGTCCGGGACCTTTCCGTACCCCGATCACGACGACAACTCCCACGTCGAATTGTGTCTGAGCGGCACGGACTCGGGCGGAAGCAGCACAACCGACTGCGTCGACCTTTTTCCGCTGGAAGTGCTGTACACCTTCGAAAGCGATCCCCCCGGCCTCACGCTGTCGTACAACGGCCAGTCCGGCATCACGCCCTTTAGCGTTCTCGCCGCGGCGGGTGGCGGTCGGCAGATTTCTGCGCCCAGTCCACAGGGCAACTGGCATTTCGCGAGCTGGAACATCGGCGGTGGTGCAACCCAGCAGATCACCATTGCCGATACCGGCCAGACACTGCGCGCCACGTTCAACGCCGCGCCGACGGTCGACATCGCCTCGCCCGTGGACGGAACGACCATCGCTCCGGGCGAGTCGCTCGTTTTCTCCGGCTCTGCCAGCGATCCCGAAGACGACGACGCCGCGCTGACGGCCGGCCTGTCCTGGGTCTCCAGCCTCGATGGCGTCATCGGTCAGGGCGGCTCATTTGCAGCCGACAACCTCAGTACCGGGACCCACGTGGTGACCGCAAGCGTGACCGACAGCGGCGGACTGGTCGGCGACGCGTCGGTGACTGTGACTGTCGCGGACGCGCCCGCCTGGGTCGCGGTCGCCTCGTACCAGGCCGACTTCCTGCCGGATGCCCACCCGGCAGGATGGGGCTATTTGTGGAATGCAGGCGGCGCCATCGGGGATCAGGCCGGCTATGCACCGCTCGCGTGGAACGGCGGTGCATACGATTCGGACGGCGCCGCCGGACTGCCGGATGCATCGGAGTTGCGTTACGGCTACCTCGATTTCGCCGGCGGTCACGCGGGTCAGGGGACCGGTCAGGGCGCAGCGACCGACAGGTACGTCATCGCCGCCGTCACGGTGCCGACCACGGCAACGTATCGCCTCGGCCAGAGCGCCATCTCTTTAAACGGGTGCCAGTGGACCAACGGCCTAGACCTGCGCGTGCTCGTCAACGATACGCCGGCTCACCAGGTATCGGTGCCGCCGGGCGGCGTGGGCGTGGTGTTCGACACGCCGCTCGGCACGCTGTCGGCGGGCGACCGCGTTTACGTAGCAGCAGGTCCGGCGGGACGGGACGGCTGCGACGCGTTCGACTGGGACTTCACGATCGAGCGCGGCACCACCGGCCCGCCCGCCAATTCGGCGCCCGTCGTCACCAATCCGGGGGACCAATCGAGCCTGATCGGTGAAACGGTCACCCTGCCGATCATCGCAACGGATGCCGACAACGATGTGCTGACCTATGCGATGACCGGCGCACCCGATGGTCTGGTCCTCGATCCGGTGACCGGCATCATCAGCGGTGTACCGACGACGGCCGGGACCTACGCCGTCGAGGTGTCGGTCAGCGACGGTCAGGTCGATTCCCCGGTGTCCTTCGGCTGGACCGTCGAAGCCTCCGGCCAGACCTGGTTGGCGGTTGCCTCGTACACAGACGACTTCCCGGCCACGCAGCAGGCCGGATGGCTATATCAATGGAACGGCAGCGGACCGGTGGGCACCAGTGCCGGTTACATCGACCTGCAGTGGAACGGCGCTGCCTACGACTCGGACGGTCTTGCCGGCTTCCCCGACGACTCGGAGATGCGTTACGGCCGGCTGGTCGCCACCGGTGGCCACGCCGGCCAGGGCAGCGACCAGGGCGCGGCGCACGATCGCTACGCCATCGCCGGTTATGCCGTATCGCTGCCAGGGGCTTATCGCATCAGCGACAGTTCCGCGGCCCAGACGGGCTGCGCCTGGTCGAACGGCCTCGATCTGCGCGTCTACGTCAACGATACCCTGATCGTGCAGCAGGCCGTCGAAAGCGGCGGCGCTTCCGTGTCGTTCGATTCCCCACTGGGGCAATTGCTGGCCGGGGATCGTATCTACGTGGCCGCGGGTCCGTCTGCACGGGATGGGTGCGACGCGTTCACCTGGGCATTCGTGCTGGAGAAGGCCGACTGACGACGACTGCCGTTGAAGGATCTCCCGCCGCTCGCTGACAGCAGGGAACGGCCGGGGGAACCGCTGCTGCACCCGATCAGGGTAGAATTCGGCCTGCCAACCAACGAGCAGCAGAGGCCACCCATGCAGGACTACGAAAAACTCGGCGCGTTCTACCTGGGCAACACCCACGATCTGGCATCGGGAAAGACGTCCGACGACATCGTCCTGTACGACTCCAAGGACCTGACCACGCACGCCGTCATCATCGGCATGACCGGCAGCGGCAAGACGGGTCTGGGCATCGGCCTGCTGGAGGAAGCCGGCATCGATCGCATCCCGGTCATCGCCATCGACCCGAAGGGCGACCTGGGTAACCTGCTGCTCACCTTCCCCAAGCTGCGCCCGGAAGACTTCCGCCCGTGGGTCAACCCGCGCGAGGCGGCCGAGAAAGGCATGGATGTCGACGCCTATGCCAGGGACCGCGCGGCGCTGTGGACGAAAGGCCTGGCCGGCTCGGGCCAGGGCGGCGACCGTATTGCAACGCTGCGCGACACGGTGGACATGGCCATCTATACGCCCGGCAGTTCGGCGGGCCAGTCTGTCTCCGTGCTCGATTCCTTCCGCGCACCGCCGCCCGCCGTGATGGCCGATGCCGATGCCTACCGCGAGCGCGTCCAGGCCACGGCGACGGGCATCCTCGCCCTCCTCGGCCTCGACGCAGACCCCATTACCAGCCGCGAACACATCCTCATCGCCAACATCCTCGATCACAGTTGGCGCGACGGCGCCGATCTCGACCTGGGCGGGCTCATCGGAGCCATCCAGTCGCCGCCGATGGACAAGATCGGCGTGATGACGCTGGACGCGTTCTATCCATCCAAAGACCGCTTCGCGCTGGCGATGAAGCTCAACAACCTGCTGGCGGCGCCGGGCTTCGAGGCCTGGATGCAGGGCCAGCCGCTGAGCGCCGACAGCCTGCTGTACACGGCCTCGGGCAAACCGCGAATCTCGGTGATGTCCATCGCGCACCTGGGCGACGACGAGCGCATGTTCTTCGTGACCATGCTGCTCAACGAGATTCTCACCTGGATGCGCGGCCAGCCCGGCACGGGCAGCCTGCGGGCCATCCTGTACATGGACGAGATCTTCGGCTACATGCCGCCGACGGCGAACCCGCCTTCGAAACGGCTGCTGCTCACCATGCTGAAACAGGCTCGCGCCTACGGCCTGGGCCTGGTGCTGGCGACGCAGAACCCGGTGGATCTCGACTACAAGGGCCTGTCGAATACAGGCACCTGGTTTATCGGCCGCCTGCAGACCGAGCGCGACAAGATGCGCGTGATGGAAGGCCTGGAAGGCGCTGCGGCCGGCGGCGAGTTCGACAAGCAACGCATGGAGCAGGTGCTTGCCGGTCTGGGCAAGCGCAAATTCCTGCTGCACAACGTGCACGAATCCGAACCGGTGGTGTTCAGTACCCGCTGGGTGATGTCCTACCTGGCGGGGCCGTTCACGCGCGACCAGATCAGCGCGCTCAAGGGCGACGAGCCGGCACCCGCGCCGGCGCACGCGGCCCAGCCGGCGCCGAAGAAGCCGGCGGCCCTGGCCGGCGCCACCGCCGCCGCACCCGCCGTGCCTCCGCAGGTGAAGCAGTTTTACCTGGAACCCACGCGCTCGGCCGGCGACGATGAAACGCTCGTGTATCACCCCCTGGTCGGTGGCGCCGCCGAAATTGTCTACTCGTCGGCGAAGTACAAGGTGGACGAACAGCGCGAGGTGCTCTACGCCGTCGAGATCGACGACGGCCCCGTGCCCGTGGACTGGGAGGAGGCTGAGGCACTGGAGGCCACCCTCGACGATCTGGGCAAGCGCGGCCGCGACGATTCGGTGTACGCCGACCTCCCCGCCGGTGGCGCCGATGCGAAGAACTACCGCAAGTGGGAGACCCTGTTCAAACGCTGGATACGCAGCGATTTGCCGCTGATCCTGTACCGCAGCCCGGCCCTCAAGCTGGCTTCGGCCCCGGGCGAGAGCGAGCGCGACTTCCGCATCCGCCTGCAGCAGGCGGGCAGCGAGAAGCGGGACATCGCCGCCGGCAAGCTACGCAAGAAATACGCCTCGAAAACGCGCACGCTCGAAAAGCGCCTGATGCGCGCGCAGCAGAAGCTCGAAGTGCAGGGCGAGCAGGCCAAGCAGAAGAAGTTCGACACGGCCATCGCCTTCGGTACCGCCATCCTCGGCGCCTTCCTGGGCCGCAAGGCGGTGTCCAGCTCGTCGGCCAGCCGCATGGGCAGCGCCGTAAAGGGTGTCGGCCGCGCGCGCAAGGAAGCCGGCGACGTCGAACGGGCGAAGGAAGAGCTGGCCGCAGTGCAGGCCGACCTCGACGCGCTGAACGCGCAGCTCGAACAGGAAATCGAGGAACTCGACAGCGCCTACGACGCGCAGAGCGAAGCGCTGGACGAGATCACCATCAAGGCCCGATCCACGGAAACCACCGTGCACTTCGTCGGACTTCTGTGGGCGCCCTACTACCGCGATTCGGACGGCAGGCTAAGCTCGGCGCGGGACTAGTCGCTCTCAACGGCTGTCGTTGCGAGGAGCCGCAGGCGACGAAGCAATCTCCCACGGAATCGCGAGCGCCTGGTGAAGATTGCTTCGCTTTGCTCGCAATGACAATCGATGGCCGGTCACATCGCCTCGCCTACCCGCGATTGAGTCGCCTGGCGTTGTACGTGGCCGCCGTCGATTTCTCGCGCACCCGCGCGTTGAAGTCGGCCTTGGCTTCGGTTTCGGCGAGGCCGACGAGGTTGCCCATGTCCTGCCAGCCGGCATTGTCGGCGCACAGCGATTCGTACAAACCCGTGGGATAGATGACCTTGGCGTCGACCATCATGCCCTCGGTGACGTAGTTCTCCCAGTCGGTGGTTTCGATGATCGGCTCCAGGTCGTAACGCCAGTAGGCAATCGACGGTTCGTACCGCTTGCCCTTCCTGCGCTCGTGGCCCGGATGCGCCTTCGTCGACACCTGGTAAGGATTCGTGTCCCGCAAAAAGTGCGTGTAGTTGTGGAACCGCGTGACATCGACGCTCATCGCCCTGGGGGCCATCGACTGCACCTCAGACCGGTCGGTGCTCTTCTTGTCCGAGATTCGCAGCCCCGTGTCGGTGGCATCGGCGGCCCGAACCACCGCTTCCAGGCCGGCCACCTGGTAGCACACGACGACGAACATGCTGCAGAACATGCCCTGCCCGAACGGTCCCTGACCCTCGTCGGTGGGGTAACAGGGAAAGCCGTCGCGGCGGGCCGCGTACTTGATCGCGCGGTATTTGCCCGCGTTCTTGAACAGGCTGCGATGCTCGGCGATGAGCGACCCCGCATCGTTGAAGCGTTTTTCGTGCTCGGCGGCAACGCCACCCCGTTCGCCACCGAACGGCACGAAGAAACGGTTCCAGCGTTTTGCGAAATAGGCGGCCCGGGCCCGCAGGTTGTCGTCTCTGCAGCGAACGATGCGTGCGATCTTCGACGATGCCATCACCGTCGGGTCACTGGGCTCGGTGATTTCCCAGGCGGAGGCCTGGTAGGGCGCGACAGGCTCGCGCACGGTGCCGCCGGACAGTCCGAGTTCGATCTTTCCCCAGGCCGAGCCACCCTTCGTCACCTGGTGGATCATCTGTAGCTTGCTGTCCTGCAGGCCGTCGGAGATGATCCCCATGTGGCCCAGCCCGGCGCGTCCAATGCCCGGTCTGACGCGCGGATCGCCGGTCCCGAAGAAGATGAGATCGCCCGGTTCTACTGCACTGATTTCGATCATGATCGGCTCCGGCGTGGGTGGCAAACAGGCATCGTTCATCGCCCGGGGCTTCAGGCCCGTGGCGGTGCGCACCAGTCGGCACTACAGGCATGCCGAGTCTCGTCCAGTGTGCTGAATTCTCAGTGTAGCTGGTCGGAGCGGGATTGCCTGTCACGGGCGGCTTGCGGTCACTTGTGCGCGCATCGAGTCGCCGACAACCGGGTCCGCGTCCGCGACACGGGTGCCTCGCGGCGGGCATGCGCGTAAACTGACGTGGTGCGCTTGAACCGAGGGGGCGCCATTGCAACCCAATCCTTTTCGCGTCGGCGACTGGTTGGTCGAACCGCAACTGAACCGCATCAGCCAGGGCGACCACGCCGTTCCGCTCGAGCCGCGGGCCATGGAGGTACTCGCCTTCCTCGCCGGCCGGCCAGGTGAGGTCGTCAGCACCGACCAGCTCATCGAAGCCGTGTGGAACCGGCGGTTCGTCGGCGACAGCCCCGTCTACCGGATCATTGCCGAGTTGCGCCGGGTGCTCGGCGACGACGCGCGGCAACCCCGGTACATCCAGACGATTCGAAAACGCGGCTATCGGCTCGTCGCGGAGGTCGCTTCCGAGCCGGGCGCCCGGATCACCGCGACGCCGCGCCCGACACCGAATCGCGAGTGCGCGGCGCTCGAAGCCCTGTCACCTGACTTCGAGACGCTGCGCACCCTGGCCGTCAGCGAGCTCGCCCGTGTCTTTCTCGCCCGCGAAAACAGCCTCAAACGCCTGGTCGCCATCAAGGTGCTTCGCCGCCGTGCAGCCGGCGACGCCACGGCGCGGCAGCGCTTTCTCCGCGAGGCCCAGGCCGCGGCACGTGTCACGCACCCGGCCGTAGCGGCTGTGTATCGCGTCGGCAGCGTGGCCGACGACCTGCCCTACATGGTCATGGAGTACGTCGAGGGCCGCAGTGCCGCCGACGCCCTGGCGGCCGACGGCCCCTTCGACGACACCCGGTGCCGGCGACTGATGACCGACGTCGCGGCGGGCCTGGAGGCCGCCCATGGGGCGCGCGTGATCCATCGCAACGTGAAACCGTCGAACATACTCATGCGCGAAGAAGGCAGCTTCGTTTTGACGGACTTCGGCATCGCCGCGTTTCGCGAGACCGGCGGTGAGCTGGCCACGAAGCTCACCCGCGAGGGCGAATTCGTCGGCGACCTGCGCTACACCAGCCCGGAGCAGTTGCTCGGCGGAGCGCCCGGCCCGCATGCCGACATCTACAGTCTCGGCGTGGTGGCATATGAAGTGCTCACCCGGCAATGGCCCTTCGAGGCGGATTCGGAAGACGCGATGCTCACCGCGGCTCTACGGCACGACCCACGCCCCGTGTCGGCATCGCGCGATGACCTGACGCGCGATCTGTGTGACCTCGTCCAACGGTGCCTCGTCAAGTCTCCGGGACAGCGGCCATCGGCCGGGCAAATCGTGAAGGAGTTACAGCAGCCGGCACCGGAAGAGACGTCGACCCGCGCATCGCAACAGCCCGGTTTGCTGACAAGGCTGCGCGACGCGTTCAGTCGGCGGCGTCGCTAGTCGCCCGGGTCAGCCGGACTCGCCCGATATCGGTCCGCCTGCTCCGGTTTTCCCCAGCGCGTGTACAAAGCGACCACCCGGGCCCGAGCAGCGCCGGTGTAGGCGATATCGTCGTCGCCCTTCGCCGATGCGATGGTGCCAAGGCTGTCCAGCAGCATCGGCTCGGCCGCCGCATAGTCGCCGAGTCCGCCCAGCGCCGCGCCGCGTACGCTGCGCGCGACAGCCGTACGCCAGTGATCCGGCGCCAGGCGATCGCTCAGAACCGTCTCGGCGGCAACGGCCAGCGCGTGCGCGCGTTCGAACTCGCCCCGATCGGCCAGCACCGCCGCCAGTCCCGTGCGCGTGACCGCCGTGTTGACATGGTTGGGCCCGAGGGCTCGCTCGAAGATCTCGGTCGCCCGGGCATACTGGGTGGCGGCAACGTCGAGGTTACCCATGTCGTGGTTGAGCGCGCCGAGACCGTTGAACGCGTAGGCCAGCGACGGAGCGTCTGCATCGTTCGTTTGCTGGCGGATGGTCAGCACCTCGTTCAGCGCGGCCAGCGCTTCGTCGTAGCGCCCGCGGGCACGCAGCAACAACCCGAGGTTGTTCAGCGTCGTCGTATAGTCGGGATGCCTGGCGCCGAGCAATTCGCGCCTCAGCGCCAGAGCCTCGCGGTAGGCGAATTCCGCTTCCGCATACTCGCCCTTCTCGTACAGCAGCGAGCCCAGGTTGTTCTGCATCTGCGCGATGCTCGGGTGCTTGCGTCCGAGTTTCTCGCGCCGCACGCTCAGGCTCTCGCGCATGAGAGGCTCCGCAGCATCGAGTTCGCCCGCCGTGCGCTTGAGTACGGCGAGGTGGTTCATGGCCATCGCCGCATCGAGGCTGGACCGCTGACCGTCGGCGACGAACACCGCCATGGCCTCGTCGTAGCGCGCTTCGGCTTCGTCGTAATCGCCCTGCTCGTACAGCGCCCAGCCCAGGTGCGCCAGACCACGGGCGGCCAGCAACCGTTCAGCGACGTCGCTCGTATCCAGCAGGCCGATTCCCTCCTTGAGCACCGCTTCCGCCGCTGCATGGTCGCCGGCGTTGCTCAGAGCGGCGCCGCTCTCGATCAACAGACGAGCGCGCTGCGTAGCGCTGCCGCCGCCCGCCGACGGCAACGTCTGCAGCGCCTGCTCGTACAGCCGACGCGCCTCGTCGTAGAGACCGAGTGCGTTGTAGACGTCGGCCATCGTCTCGAGCAGCGTGACCTTCACTCCGGCCTGGTCCGACAAACCGGCGTCGATGCGCTTCGCGCCCTCGTCGAGTATCTCCCGCGCGGTAACGCTGTTGCCGCGGGCTTCCCCCGGGTCGGCCACGCGAAACAGCCCCACCAGGAAATCCGACACCTGGCGGGCCGATTCGGCTTCGATGCGCTGCGCCTGCTCGGCCTGGCGCGCTCGCATCAGACCATGCGTTGCAACGGCAACGCCCGCCAGCAGCGTGACCAGGCCGATGGCCGCCGCCGCGACGATGGCACGGTTGCGGCGGACAAAGCGTTTGACCACGTAGGTCGTGCTCGGCGGATGCGCCAGCACGGGCTCGTGGTTGAGGAAGCGACGCAGATCGTCGGCCAGCCCGGCGACGGTCTCGTAGCGGCGAACGGGGTCCTTGGCCATCGCCTTCATGACGATCCAGTCAAGGTCGCCCTTCAGCGTCCGCTTGAGGGTCTGCGGGTCGGACCGGCGGTGACTCGCGATCCACTTCGGCGATTCGCCCGGGCCGGTCACCCGCTGACTGGGCACCTGGGGGTCTTTCTCGCGTATCACGTTGGCAAGCGCGAAGTCCGCCGCGCCGGAAAAATCCAGCGGCGGCACGCCGGCGAGCAGCTCGTAGAGCACGACGCCGAGCGAATAGATGTCGGTGCGCGTGTCGACCACCAGCCCCGAGCCGCCCGCCTGCTCCGGACTCATGTAGCGTGGCGTGCCGAGTACCTGTCCGAAGCGGGTCACCGGCGTTTCGTCGGACAGGTCGGCCGCCGTTGCCTTGGCCACGCCGAAGTCGATGACCCGCGCGAGCGGACGATTGTTGCGGTTGGACACCAGGATATTCGACGGCTTCAGGTCCCGATGGATCACCCCTTTCTGGTGCGCGTGCTGCACAGCCGAACACACCTGCAGGAACACGTCGACACGGTCGCGGATCGACAGCTTGTTCGTGTCGCAGTACTCGTCGATGGGAACGCCGCTGACGAACTCCATGCAGAAATAGGGCCGGCCCTCGTCGGAAATACCGGCATCGAAGACCTTGGCGATGTTGGGGTGGTCCATGAAGGCGAGCGCCTGGCGCTCCGACGAGAAGCGCGCGATCACCTGCTCGGTGTCCATGCCGAGCTTGATCATCTTGACGGCGATGCGGCGCTTGATGGGGTGGGTCTGCTGCGCCAGGTAGACCACCGCCATGCCGCCGCTGCCGAGCACGTCGAGGATGCGATACGGCCCGATCCGCTCGGGATGCGGCTCCGACGAGCCGCGGCCGGTGTCGCGTCGGGTTCGAGTGTCGTCGTCGTTCATACGAGCGCTGCCCGGGGGCGCATGGATTGCGGCCGAATCGCCGGGATGCGGAGCGGCCGGAGCCCTCATCATACCCCCTGGCCGGCCGCGGACGAGCGAACACGACAAAGGCCGGGCGCGATGGCCCGGCCTTTGTCCGGCGCTTTCCGCCGGAGCCCTTTTACCCCCGCGCGGCTGAGGCGGGAGCGGGCACGTCGGTTGTCGCGAGTAGCGTGCGCTATTGCGCGCGGTAGATGAGCGCGAGCTGGTTCACGCGTACACCCAGGTCCATGAAGTCCACCAGCTCGGTGGCCGGATCGTAGAGCCCCACGACACTGGCGCCGTTCGCATTGAGCACGAAGGCCACGTGCCCGTCGTCCACGTCGAGCTGGCTGATACCGACGGCGTCGACGCCGTCGACGCGCGTCGGCGGCAGCACCGTTTCGATGGCAAAGTCGCCGAACAGCAGCTGGCGCGCGATCTCGACTTCCTGGGTGGCAACGTTGAGCGTCGCGAAATACACCATCTGGCGGTCGAAGGCGAAGTTGGTGACCTGGCGGGTGTCGGTGACGGCATCGAAACCCACGATGCCCGATACCCAGGTCGCTTCGCCGGTCTGCGGGTCACGGGAATAGAAGCTGACTTCGCCGGTCGAGAAGTTGGCCTCCGTGTCGTACCAGACGCCGTCGGCAACATCGACATTGAAGTAGCACGCATCGGTGACGAAGCCGCCGGGCGACGGCGAGTCACCGCCGATACCCGGGTCGAGGGTCGTCGTCTCGCGGTTGTCGATGCTGGCAAAGAAGTCGTCCACGCGCACGACGGGACCGTCGACGTAACCATTGCCCGGGAAGGGCGCATCGCGCCAGGAGACCTTGTAATAGATGTCGTCGCCCAGCGCCGCAAAGCAGCCGGGATCGATCGACTCCTGCTGGCGCGGTGTCGGGATCACGCCGCCGCTCTGCAGGGCAAAGTCGAGCAGGTTGTCGGCATCGTAGCGACCGACGGATGCACTGACTTCCGAGGTCGTGAGCACGTACAGATCGTCGTCGAAGGCCCTCAGCGTCGTCCGGCTCGACGCGAACTCGACGCTCCGGTTGGTGGTCACGATTGCCGCCTCACCGGAGGCCGGCACAAACTGCAGGACCGTCTGCGTGCTGCCCTCGATGACCTCTCCGATGACATTGTTGAAGACCGACGCGTCCTCGAGCGTCTCGATGTACAGCGCGGGCAGGCCGACCGGAATCGACACGGTGGGCGTCGGCAGCGGACCGGGCGTCGGATCGGGATCGGGGTCCGGATCGGGGTTCGGACCCGGATCCGTGGGGTTGGTCGGTCCCGGGTTGTTGCCCGGCGGATTGGCGACGGGCGGCGTCTGGCGAGAGCTGTCGCCTCCCCCGCCACCGCTCCCGCAGCCGGCAAGCATGGCGCTGAGCAGAATGGCGAAGAGGAACGGCGATGCGTTGGAAGTGCGGTTTGCGTTCATGTCTGTGTCTCCCTTGATCGGTGCGGATGTGGCCGTCGGGAGTCAGCATGGGCGCGGACCGCAGCGGTTACCTGAGGGTTGCCTTAGGAAAGCTTTATTTCTCCGTCGTGGGCCTGCGCCCGCCGCTGCCGACCCTTCTCCGGGCGACGCAAGCGCGGGCCATCGCCGCCGTCAGCGATACCGTGCCCGAGCGTAACTCACTGTTTTGAATAGATCTCCGGACACCTAAGGCAAACATCAGACAAAGCAAAGCCCGTCATGAGGTACTGCCGCCGCCCCGGCCCGACCATGAAGTCACGCCAGACATCGGGTCACGCAAAGGAGGCGCCCATGACACACACACCACCCACGACCGCTGAGACGGTCAACACCCCGAACCGGCCACTCGGTCGCGACACCATCCACTGGCGACCGGTGGCCGCCCTGCTCTGCGCGGCCGCCGTCGCGCTGCCGACGGCCGGCGTTGCTGCGGAACGCCCGGAGCTTCGGATCGAACAGATTGCATCCGAGGCGCGGGCCGCCGGGCGGCTGCACGCCAGCGCCGGCGAGCTGGTTCGCTACCGGCTCGTGGTCACGAACGACACGGGGCGGGCGGCCTACGGTCTCCAGGTGATCGAGTCGTGGCCCGAGGACCTCGACTTCATCGACGCTTCGGCGACGCCGGCCGCTGCGGTCGTCTTCGATCCGCGTGCGCGCGAACTCACCTGGCACCTCGACGCGATCGCGGGCGAATCCGCGACGCTCGACGTGACAGCGCGGCCGCTGTCCACGGCCGCCGGCAAGACCCTCGACCGTGACGTCGCCCTGAAGGGTGCCGAGGCGGTCGTCGCCGCCTCGACGCCCATCGCGGTGCAGTCCACAGCCAGCGTCGACCTGTCGGTCACCGGCACGTCGAATCGCGTTCGCACGGGCGATTTCTTCGAAGTCTCCTATGCGCTGACGGTCGCCAACAACGGTCCGGACCCGGCCACCGAGGTCGTTGTGGATCTCGTCGTCGACCCGATTACGCTCGACGAAATCGAGAGCGGATTCTTCCGCGGTGCGGGAGCCGGGCTTTGCGACATCGACACGCTGGAGTGTCGTCTCGGCGACCTCGGCGTCACCGAGACCGTGGCCGTGGAAGCCGTGGCGCGGGTGCACATCGACAGCACACCCATCAGCGTACCGGTGGACTTCCGGGTGTCGTCCAACGACAC
>JAAUYH010075554.1_pt1 | contig 20564 bp, 13 predicted proteins | sample 7278061 | NCBI WGS metagenome assembly JAAUYH01 (sample SAMN14350203, study PRJNA611818) | marine sediment metagenome | isolation source: surface marine sediment (0.6m) | place: French Polynesia: Moorea | collected 2018-08 | reverse complement strand
CTGCTGCATTAGGAAAAGTAACTTCAATAGGAGGCCAAAAACCTGAGCCAAATACTAGATCTTGGCTATCACCATACATAAATCTAAAACCAAATAGCCAAAAAGCTAATGCTGCAACGCAGAAAACCATTAAATTTTTTGCTAGCACATTAACAGCATTGTTTCTTCGGCAGAAACCAGCTTCTAAGAGGGCAAAGCCAGCATTCATAAAAAAGACTAAAAATGCTGCAATTGACATCCAGATATTAGCTATCTGTGGAAATTCACCTATATCTGGACAATTAGTTGTATTAACCTCTTGCCCTGTTACTGCACTAGCCAATACCAGCATAAAGGCAGTAGCTGATAGTAAAAACAAAAACCAACGTCGTAACAGCCAGCTTCTTTTTCTCCTTAGTCTTTTGCGTATGAGTTTCAACATAGATTTTTTCCAGAGTTGAAGGTAGTTTACGGAACTTTCCCTTAAAGAAAGCGGTGGGAATTCCCTTATGCCTTCAGGCTAAGGGATGAAAACCTCGTGAGTCAAGAGGCTCGATGCCTTGCAGACTAACAAATCTTTACCTCAAGAAAAGTTGTATCCTCCGAGGCCGATCTCGTCCCGACAAATTCATCCCATGAATAATTGCATTATTAACGCGATCGCCTCTTCTATCTTGAGCCAGATAAGTAATCCCAAAACCACCCCGCCCTAGTTCTCTTTCAATCGTATAGTCACCATTTTTGAGTTGATAACCAGGCTGCCAGGAAAGACTATTGTTCTGCTGAATGGGCACTGTTGTTTCTAGGATGTCAGACCGGTCCTCATCCTGATTCGGTGGTCTCAAATTCGCTGGATCTCCATAAATCCTTTTTTGGTATTCTCTTGGTAATTTTTTGGAGTTGCTTAAGGAAAATCCTCTAAATATTCTATTAATAGAGCTTTTAATGAACCCACACACTGACGGTTGACGTTCTCTCATTTTATAACTAGGTTGAACTGCCATGGACTACTCAAAAAGTTAGATTTATTATACGGGTTTATACCTACAAAAATTAGATTTATTATACGGGTTTATACCTAGGGAAATCTCATCTTAACAGTCTTGACAAATTGCAAGTTATATGAATTTTAGGTCGCACGAAATTTAGCCACCGCGATCTGCCTTCAGCAGCACTGCGCGAGCGCTAAAATCCTCTCATAGCATACTACCTAGCATATTACAAACTGACGTGCGGAAGGTGGGATGTAAATTAATCCCTTCTGAAGCCACATCCGTAGCAATCAATAATCTTAGAGGGGAATCCTCTTTGTTTGAGTGTTATGGTTGCGATCGCCATTACTCTAGTATCTTGTTACTATCGTTCAATGGTACTATCTCTAGAACGGGTTATTTTTTAACTTCTCTAACTCTGGCAGAATAATCTTGAGGACGACTACGACGAAATGCATCTAAAGCCCATTTTCGCCAATTAAGGGGCAAATAGGACAAAATTAGGCTTAGGGTGGTTCGATAAGAGTTCCCCAATATCTGTGTAGATTGTTTGAGTACTTCCCTTCCTTTGATGGTTTCTCCTTTTTCAATTAGTCTTAAACCTAAAATCTGTTGAACCTGACCTAGTTTTTTTTGTCTCAGTTGTTCGAGCTTGGGGTCTTGAAAACGATAAGTGTCGATACAAAATGCTTTAGCAGAAAGAAAATGAATATCTTGTTGTAAACTTGTTTGTCCACCATGGAAGCGATATTCCATCAATAGTTCTGGTAAAAAATACCCTTGATATCCGGCTAGTGCTAAACGCACTAATAGATCGAAGTCTTCACAGCCATCTGCTTGGGGACGCATATAGTCTACTTGCTGTAAACAACTACGACGAAATAAGGTCGAACCTACTTGTAAGCTTTGTTTGATAAATGTTTCTCTAATAAGATCGGGAATTATGGCTGCTTCTAGCTTATCTTTGCCCCATTTAGCTGAATTTTCCTTAGTTGCAGCTTCATCTCTTTCTCCTTTAGCATTAATAATCCAATGATCGCTACAGACAAAATCAACTTCTGGATGAGTATCTAAAACAGCTACGGTTTTGGCTAAAAATGTTGGAGTTAAAGCATCATCATCGTCAAATTTAATAAAGTAATCTCCTACTGCAGCATCAAAACCAGAACGCATATTACGGCTACGTCCGATATTTTGAGGGTGACTAACATAACGAATACGAGCATCGCTCCTCTTAGAAGCCATTACCTCTGCTGTATTATCTGTTGAGCCATCATCGCAAACAATTAATTCCCAATCATCATAAGTCTGTTGTTCGACACTGGCGATCGCATACTGAAGATAGTCAGCACGATTATAGGTAGGAATACAAATACTTACTTTAACCATAGTCAGTTAGAAGTTTTTGCTTGACAAGCTCTTAATTACTTCTTGATTCTGATTGGTAATTCTATCAAATGACCAGAACTAAGTGAACTATCCGCACGTCAGAATGAATTGATTAGTAATTCACAAAAATAATCCCCAAATCTCAAACAAAATTAAGTCACCGTTACACCGCCGTAAAACGACGGTGCCTGCGGTGACCGGCGTTCCCCGGTCAAAATACCTAAATTTCTTTAGTTCTCTTTTCTCTAGATTTTCGTTGGGACGTTCTGGTTCAGGGGTTATATTTTCTTTGACAAAATCTGAATGGGTGAATTTTGGGTTTCGCTCTGGCTCAACTTAACCTATTGGCGATCGAGCCCACTAATAGCTAATAGCTGATAGCTATCCTTGACATAACTCGATCGCTAATTAGTCGTTCTAAAGTTTTTAGCTAGTTCTTGAAAATGTGCTAAATTTAGCCCTCCAATAGCTTCTTCAGATTCTCTTTTTCTCCTTTCAGGGTCGATGATAATTTGCAGTTCGCTAATCTGTTGTTTGAGTTGTTGTTCCCGCTTGTTAAACGTTTTTGCCATATGAATTGCTGTAGCAGATATGGCAGCTAAACCAGCTAAAAATTCCACATCTTCATCGGAATAAGCTGAAGGCATTGAGAAATTGTCAACGTAGAGTACTCCAATATTATCTTCATTAACTTTTAGGGGTACGCAAATCGAGGCGTGGATAGACGAACCAATAATAGAATCAGACTCGTTAAACCTTTCATCCCTAGGAATATCGGCAGAGACAAAGGTATCTCCTGTTTGCCACACCAGATCGACTATGTTGCTACTGTAAATAGAACCAGTAGATTCGAGTCCATCTCTGAGTCGAGTGGCTTTGCATTCTAATGTTTGAGATTCTTCCTCAACCGATAAAATTGCTGCGCGATCGATATCCATAATTTTGAATAATAATTCCAAAATTTGGGATAGCATGTGCTGTGGTTCTTGAGGAGAACAAAGTTGTTGACTGACTTCTAATAATAATTTTAGTTTTTCTAAAGCCCGATCTTTATTGTTTTTTGGCTCGACTTTAATTACAGATAGGTCTGACGATTGTGGTTCGACAATTTTGTCTAAAATCTTGTCTAAAAGACGATCGCCCTCCTGAAGATTAAAGGTTTTACGCACTGTGGTCAGAATTGATGGCGGAGCCGATTTAGGTGCGCTAGGAGTAGATTCAACTTCTTTAGTAGTTACAGGAGTAAATTCAAATTCTTTATTAGTCTGGAGAGCGGGTTCAAGTACTATAGTACTCGGTTCGGTGTTTCTAGTAGTCGTATACTGGAAATTTTTATTGCCAATGGTTATTCGATCTCCTTCTTGAAGAACAGCTCGAGTAATTTGAACTTGATTGACAAAGGTGTGATTCCGACTCTGGCAGTCTTGAATGATTGTTTGGTCTGAAGTGACTAGAATTTTAGAATGATATCGAGAAATTAGACTATCGTTGATAACTATTTGATTATCTAATTGACGTCCAATTTTAGTGATACCAGGCTTTAAGTTATGAATTTTTTCTTGGTCTGCTTCTAATAATTCGATTAAATAAGGCACTGTTCTCAATACTTAAATTAAGTTTATTCTTGTATCGCAGAGTTTGTCTCTATTTTAGTTGTTCCTACGGCTCGCTGTAAATTAGCCAGAGCCCGATTGTAACGGATAATTGCTTGAACGAGGTTGTTCTCTGCTTGTACTAGACGATTTCTAGCATCTAATACTTCTGTTTGCGTATTTAAATTAGCTCTGAATCTGATTTCAGCAGCTTCTACTGCTGCTTCTGCTCTATTTAAGGCTTCGGTGGCAGTTTCCACATTTTCTAGATTGGCTGGAAGAGCGAAATAAGCTTCTTCTACCTCAAATCTAATTTGATTGGCAAAGTTAGCATATTGTTGTTCGGCGATCGCAAAAGATAAATCCCAAAGTTCTCTGATGACTACGCGGTCGGCAGCCGTAGGAGTTACCTCAGCAGGTAAACTGAGAATTTGGGCAATATTACGACGATCGATTAATTGTTGGGCTCTAGCTCTTCTTAAAATTTGGATGGCATTGTCTAACTCTACCTCCGCATTGAGTAAATCTAAGCGAGTAGCTAAAGCAGCATCCAAAAGCTTCTGAACAATTTCTACTCCTTGTTGTCTGGTGGTAACATCTTTTTCGGCAATGGCTACTTCTCGATCGAATTGCTGTAAATTGTAGTAGGCTTCTGCTACAGTACGACGCAATCGTTGTCGAATGTCTTCTACTTGTAGTTCACTAAAACGTACCTCTTCGCGAGCAATTTTAATTGAAGCTTGGCGTTGGGGAGACAATAAGGAAAATTCTACTCCCACTGAATTATCAATAATAGTTGTAGCAAAATCTCCTCTACCGAATACTTTCTCTTCAACTTCTGCGGACGGAGTTTGGGAACGAGTTAAGCCACTTTGCAACCCCACAGAAGGAAACCATTCTGCTTTTCGCGCATTTAAATTGGATTTAGCTTGCTCTAATTCTAATTTAGTAATTTTTAGCTGTCGGTTGTTAGCTTCTGCTATTTCGATCGCTTTTTCTAGAGTCAAAGGAGTTATTTTGTCTATTTCTACCTGTTTGGGTTTGGTGGGTATGACTAGCGGATTTTCTTCGGGACTTAGTTTTAAGGAACTCGTGACTTGGGCATTAGGGTAATTTGGAGAGCTACCCGCATCAGCTATAAGTGTCGTTTTAGATGATGGTAAACCCGCAAGAACAATAGGTGATGAGCCCAACGAACTGATATTCGTTTTAACAGGACATTTGTTGTCACTCTTTACCTGTTTTCGATCGTTATTCTTTACATAATTTAAAGTTTGTTTTGAGGGAGATAAAAATAAACTATTTGAAGAATTAGCCGAATTTAAATCTGAGAAATTATAAGACATTTGCACTGTATTAATCTGCTCTAATCCCCAAGAGTTGTTTGGATAAAACTCATCTTTTATTTCATAGTCTCTCTCGGCATTTTCGGTTACTGAAAAATTAACAAAATTAATTTTGTCATTAGCTAATTGTGGTTGAGAAAAGATAGTCTGCCAAGCAAGTAAATAAGCGCAAATCGACATTATTCCCTACTTTTAAATATTGATGTACTGTTTTTTAAATTATATTATTTTTTGCTTTTCCCAATATAAATGTTTCTTGATAACTCAGACAGAAAAAAGCAAAAATCTTTATTTTGGACTAAAATTATTATAGATTTCAATTGAAAAGCAATTTAAAAACAAGCTTTTTTATGAATAAAAATTCTGATAAGTTCAGATAAGTTCAGGTGAATGATATTGACAAAACTTAACAATGAATATGACCTCGACAAGAAGTCAGATATTAGCTAATTACGAGCTTAATAAATCTGAAATAAATGAATTATTAGTTTACAATCAAAATCATTTTCAAACTGATAATTGGCAAAAATATGTACATTTTCCCTTAGAGGACGAGCCTCATGTCTCCTCATGGCAGGAATATGCGGAAGAAGCTCGAGTTAGGGGAACTTATCAAACTTTGAGCCCATATTTAGTGCAGTTGCAATTTCCCATTCAGGCAGGAATTAGCGACCGCCCAGAATATCGAGCGGTAACTCGTAAAGGACAATCTACTGATGGGTTAGAACTGGCTGGTGGTCTGAGTTTACAAGAACCAGATAAATTAGAGCTACTAATCCACCAAACTCTTGCTGGCAAAATTCCCGTATTAATTGCGGGTAATCGGGCTGATTTTATTTCTCTGGTAAGAGCCTTAACCAAAAAAAACGAGCCCCAGCCCATACCAGATTCTATGGGTGCTTGTATTGTGGGCGGTTATAACAATTGGCATCGTATATTCAAATATCGTCAGCAGTGGAGTAAACAAAATCCCCAACATAATTCCGAAGCAGACTGGAAATTAGAGTTTAAGAAACTCATACCTCGTAAAGAACTGTATCAAGACCGCTTTATTCTGCTCAGTCCAGGGGGTTACAGTGGCGTAACCGCAGCCCAATTGGGACTAAAAGCAGCAGAATGGCAACAATTATCTCTCCAGATTCGCTTAGAACACGAATGCACTCACTACATAACCCGCCGTCTGTTGAATTCGATGCAAAATAATTTGCTAGACGAAATTATTGCCGATTACCGAGGTATTGTTGCTGCCTTTGGTAGTTATCGTGCGGATTGGTTTCTCTATTTTATGGGTTTAGAATCTCCAGAGTATCGAAGCGAAGGACGTTTGAGCAACTATCGAGGAGATCCTCCTCTTTCCAATAATGCTTTTCAAGTTTTGCAGACTCTAGTGAGACAAGCAGCCCAAAATTTGGAAAACTTCGATCGCCAATATTATCAATCTTTCCCTCGGACTGAAATTCACGATTTAGCAGTCTCGATCGCCCTGACTAAATCTAGTTTAGAAGATTTAGCCTCTGCCAACGCTGTCGAACTATTGTTAGCCAACAGTCGAAGGGAATTTAATTCTTTAGAGGCTGGTCTTGTTAACTACTCACCGCTCTAGAGAGCTCGGTGGTTTTAGTTTTTAGCAGAATTTAGTTGAAAAAATTATAACTCCGAATTCCGAACTCATGCTATAGGTAAGATTATGACGGAAGTTTTACTAGAACAATTAAATAACCAAGACTTGCAGTGGATTAAAAATAATGCACAAAGACAGCAAGTAAGGGCGCGAGAATCTTTAATTCAGCAAAAAGAAAAAATCGATTGCCTTTACCTGATTATTCAAGGCGAATTTGTTGCTACCATTAGCAAAAATAGCGGCGTTCTCGGTCAAGCTTTTGCTGCTTTAGAAGACGACTCAGACTTACAACAAGAAATTGCCCGTCTCAGTAGTGGTGAAATAATTGGCGAGATGTCATTTTTAGATATTTCTCCTGCTGCTACTACCTTTACCGCTGTTAGAGACTCCACCGTTTTAGCTATTCCCAGTCAGAAATTAAGGAGTCAGATCGGCCAAGATTTGGGTTTTGCATCGCGTTTTTATCGTGCTATTGCCCTACTTTTAGGCGAGCGTTTTCAGCGTTTGGTCAGTCTATATCTGCATCGCCGTTTGGGACAAATTAATCCTTTACAAGATGTACCGATGCTGTTTGGCGAACTCAAAGACAGCGATGTCGATTGGATGTTACACCAAGGGTACTTACAAGAATTTCCCCCAGGTAGAGTAATAGCTAAAGTCGGTCGTCCAGTAGAGAACCTCTACATCATACTCCAGGGTTCTCTTTCTTTAGCTGTCAGCGAACAGAAAACAAATCAATTAAGTAGTATTTTTGCCGTTTTAGAAGAAGAAGGAGAAGAACAAGAGGAATTAAGCCGAGAAATCGCCAAACTTACCCGTGGTGAAATTGTTGGGGAAGTAGCTGCTTTTGATTCTTATCTTTCTAACGTTACTCTAACCGTCATAGAATACGCATTGTTGCTCACAATTCCCCGTCAAAAACTACTAATTAAACTACAGCAAGACCCAGGAATGGCTGCTCGGTTCTATCGCGTCGTCGCGATCATCCTATCGGGCAGAATTCAAGGTATGATTAGCCGTTTGGGATTTGGCAAAGGCAGTTACCAATTCGGGCAAACCCTATCTGTCGATCGAGAATACGAAGACGAAATAGACCTCTCTGTTATGGATAATATCACCCTGGGAGGAGCGAGATTTGATTGGATGCTCAGACGTTTGCAAGTAAGTTAAATCAATTTAAATAAGTAAGAAAGAAAATGTCACAAGGTAATAAAATGTTTCGTCAAGAAGCATTAGACCGTTTATCTTCACCAGAGAGACTAGACCAAACCTTAAAAATAGTTAATCCTAGAGCTTGGCTACCTCTAGCGACTGCTGGTTCTTTAGTTTTGATTGCCGTTGGTTGGAGTGTATTAGGACGCATTCCCCTTAATGTAAATGGTCAAGGCGTATTAATTCAACCCCGTCGTGTAGTCCCCGTTCAAGCTCCTAGTGAAGGATATGTTGTCGAGCTAAAAATTAAGCCGGGAGATGAAATTAAAAAAGGTGATGTCTTAGGAATTGTCAGCCAGTCTGCTTTAAATCAACAATTAGAACAAGAAAAGGCAAAACTAAGCAAACTTTTGGCCTTGAGTAGTAATAGCAGCGATTTACAGCGCAAATACTTGAATTCCGAACGTCAAGCTCTAGCTAACAAAAGAGATAATTTAGAAGAAAGTTTACGCCGTGCCCAAATCGAACGAGATTTACGCAATAAAAGTCTTGAATCTCTAATCCAAAATCGCCGTACCTTAGAAAATAGCCTCAGTAGTTTTCAGGGGTTAGTACCAGAAATTCGTACCAAAAGTCTGGATTCTCTCGCGAAAAACCGAGCTAGTCTCAATCAAAGGCTCGAACAAATTAAGAATTTACTCCCCAGTGTAGAAAGCAGGGTCGAAAGTTATCGTAATCTGTTCAAAGAAAAAGTAATCACAGAGAATGTTTTATTAAATGCAGAAAGAGAATACTTTAATAGTTTGGCGCAGCTATCCCAACTAGAAGCTCAACTGAAGCAACTAGATGTAGAAGAAACGAATACCCAGGGACAATATCTGCAAAACCTCAATCAAATTGATGAAATCAAAGCCAAACTGAAGCAATTAGATGTAGAAGAAGCTAATATTCAAAGACAATATTTGCAAAGTCTCGATCGAATTGACGAACTACAAAATAATATTCAACAGATTAACAGTCAAGTTGCCAAACTCGATCGCGAAGACTTAGAAACCTCATTCGATCGAGATAGTAAAGTACAAGAAGTTAGAAATCGTATCGCGCAACTAGAAGGAGAAATAGCCCAAAAAAGTCGAATTGTGAGCGAGTATGACGGCAAAGTTTTAGAATTAGCCGTAGTATCGGGTCAAATAATTGGTACGGGTAATCGTATTGGTACGATTCAAGCCCGAGATACTGATTCCCAATTGGTTGGAGTGGTTTACTTTGCCGATAAAGATGGCAAAAAAGTTAAGCCAGGCATGAGCGTGCAAATTACTCCTAGTATTGTTAAACGGGAACGTTATGGAGGAATTGTGGGGGAAGTAAGTCAGGTTTCCGCATTTCCCTTAACTACTCAAGATATGTCCTCCATTATTGGTAATCAAAATTTAGCCGAAGATTTAGTACGGAGTTTGGGGGGCAAGGCTCCCGTGCAGGTATTTACCAGTCTAAAACCAAATGCCGACAATGTTAGCGGTTATGAGTGGTCTTCTTCTGATGGTCCCCCAATTGAACTTTCTTCAGGAACAACTGCTCAAGTCAGAGTCAAAATTGGCAATGTAGCGCCCATATCCTATGTGATTCCTCTATTCCGTTCTCTGACTGGTATTTATTAGTTAGTGGTTAGTAGTTAGTAGTTAGTAGTTAGTAGAGAGTAATGAGTAATGAGTAATGAGTAATGAGTAACAATCAACCATTAACTATCAACAATTAACTATCAAACATCAACTATCAAACATCAACTATCAACTATCAACAAATTTCTATGTCACTAGCTTTTATTCAACAACTTAGTAAATTTCTCCCCCAAAAACAATTGGGTCGAGTTCGTACTCCCACACTGCTGCAAATGGAAGCAGTAGAGTGTGGAGCAGCAGCTTTAGGTATTATTTTAGGGTACTACGGGCGTATTGTTCCTCTTACAGAATTACGCAAAGATTGTGGTGTCTCGCGAGATGGCAGTAAAGCGTCCAATGTTCTTAAAGCAGCGCGCCTTTATGGCATGGAGGCAAAAGGGTTTAAAAAATCTCTGGAAAATGTGCGCGAGATTAAACCGCCTTTTATCGTTTTTTGGAATTTCAACCATTTTTTAGTGTTGGAAGGGTTCGGTAAAGATCTTGTCTATCTTAACGATCCTGCCACTGGCCCGAGAACCGTGACCTTTGAAGAATTCGATCGTGCCTACACGGGGGTCGTTCTGGTCATGGAACCAGGGGAAGATTTTCAAAAAGGAGGCAAGAAAAAAGGTATTATTCCCGCTTTAAGTTCTCGGTTGAGTAATTCCCGTGATGGGATTATTTTTTGTTTTTTAGCAGGTCTGATTTTAACTATTCCTCGTTTAGCCGTACCTGCTTTTACCCAGGTATTTGTCGATGAAATTTTAGTGCAAAATCGTCAAGATTGGATTAGACCTTTGCTTTTGGGTATGCTGTTTGCTGCGGTTATACGGGGTATAGTAGCCAAACTACGACTGACTTATTTACGCAAATTGATGCTCAAGCTATCCGCATCGATGTCTGGTTCTTTTGTTTGGCATATTCTGCGGTTACCCAGTAGTTTTTACGCCCAAAGGTTTGCAGGAGAAATTAGCAGTCGTTCTCAATTGAATGATAAGGTAGCTGACGTACTTGCGGGGAGATTAGCAACTACTGTTATCGATACTGTGATGATGGTATTTTATGCCCTAATTATGTTTGCTTACGATTGGGTATTGACTATAATGGCGATCGCTTTTGCTGCCTCTAATTTCCTCGCTTTGAGATACCTCTCCCGCAGTCGTGTTGATGCCAATATCAGACTTTCTCAAGAAACGGGGAAAGTTGCTGGGGTGGCAATTAGTGGCATTCAAACTATTGAAACGGTTAAAGCCAGCGGTTTGGAGTCGGATTTATTTGCTAAATTTGCGGGTTACTATGCTAAAAGTCTCAATGCCCAGCAAGAATTAGCTATCCCCACGCAGATTCTCAACGGCATACCTATCTTGTTAACGGCATTAGCAACTACTAGCGTTTTAGTCGTGGGAGGATTCCGAGTGATTAACGGCAGTCTGAGTATCGGGATGTTAGTCGCTTATCAGGTTCTCATTACTGAATTTCTCAATCCTGTTAATGAGTTAGTTAATTTTGGCAGTACCTTACAAGAATTAGAAGCCGATCTAAATCGTCTCGATGATGTACTAGAAAACCCCATCGATCCTGAAGCAGCAAGAGAAAATAATAGTCATAATTCCTCAGCTATAGTACCAGTAAGCTTTGATTCATTTCGTTTACAGGGCAATTTAGAATTGCGATCGCTGACCTTTGGCTACTCTCGCTTAGAAAGCCCCTTAATTACAGACTTTAATCTGAGAATCGAACCAGGACAAAGAGTTGCTCTTGTAGGTGGTAGCGGTTCGGGTAAATCTACTGTAGCCAAATTAGTGACTGGACTGTATCAGCCTTGGTCGGGAGAAATTTTGCTCGACGGCAGACCCCGTGAGTCAATTCCTCGTTCCGTGTTAGCTAATTCTTTAGCCATGGTAGAACAAGAAATCTTTTTGTTTGCAGGAACGGTAAGAGAAAATCTTACCCTCTGGGATCCCACTGTCCCCGAAGCAGATATTATTGCTGCTTGCCAAGATGCAGTTATCCACGACTTAATTTTAGAGATGCCTGGAGGATACGACGCTCAGTTGAGTGAAGGAGGGATGAATCTAAGTGGAGGTCAACGTCAGCGTTTAGAAATTGCCCGTGCTTTAGTGAGAAATCCCCAAGTGTTGGTCTTGGACGAAGCCACCAGTGCCTTAGATGCAGAGACAGAACTAATCATCGATCGCAATCTCCGCAGACGTGGATGTTCCTGTGTGGTAGTTGCTCATCGTCTCAGCACCATTCGCGACTGCGATGAAATCATCGTTTTATCCCTAGGCAAAGTCGTACAGCGAGGAACTCATGAAGAATTACGTCAACGACCAGGAGTTTATACCCGTCTCGTTGGTACGGACGAAGGTTAGAGGAGATAGGGAGATGGGGAGATGGGGGAGCGGGGGAGCGGGGGGGGCAAGGGAGCAGAGGAGAAGTTGATTGAAATTTTATTAAAAAAAGCTAATAGCTAATAGCTGACAGCTAAGAGCTTTGCCCCATTGAGCAAGAAATAGAGGAATCAGGGAAAAATTAATACTTATGGTTAAGTCAGAGATACAAAACCTACATCAAAAAGAAGAAGGGGATTTAATCCTCAAAGGAAATCAACCTTTACTGCTAAACGATCCTCAAGTAATTTGGACAGTTCAATCTGGTGCGATCGCGTTATTTGCTACTTTAGTCGATCGAGATAATAAACCCCAGGGTTATCGCCATTATTTATTTAGTGTGGAACCAGGAGAAATTTTACTCGGTGCAGCTTTAGCGGAAAGTTGGGAGCCAGACGCTAAGCTAGGGATCTTAGCTGTCGCGATCGAACAAACGGAATTACAACTATTTCATATATCCGATCTAGTGAAGGGAGTAGCAGCGAAAAAGCCCAAGGCGATCTTCGCGCTAGAAAAGTGGATTACTCATCTAGGGGAATGGCTCGAAACTCGGCACCTGTTAGCTGATAATGTAGTGATGGCTCAGGGAGCACATTTCCTCTCTTTACTCAAAAATCAATCCTTACAGCCCGTCAAAAATGAGATTGCCTGGGTCGACGTTCGCGAAGGAGAAACCACTTGGCTGAGTCAACCAGATTTAAACCTAGTGCCAGAATCCCCTGCTTTTCCCCTTACCTCTAGTATGTGGCTAGAAGCTTTAACTAACGCAGAAGTTTATACCGTACCCACCACCGAATTAGAGCATCCCGAAACTTTACCTGCCAGTATTACTCAACTACACAGTTATTTCTTAGCTTATTTTAGTCGCGATCGACAACAACAAACCGAAGCAGATTACGAGCGTTTTCAACAACGAGCCAAACTAAATCAACAAGTAGCAGAATCTGCTTTAGGCAGTTTAGCCAATGTTTTAAGTCCTCAAGAGCAAGAATTTTATCGAGAAGGGACATCTTTACTAATTGCTGCTGGTGCTGTGGGACGAGCTTTGGGAATTACTGTTGCTCCTCCTCCTGCATCAGAAGAGCAAAAGCGTTTCAAAGATCCTTTAGAAGCAATTTCTAGAGCTTCTTTATTTCAGACCCGTCGCGTCTTATTGACTGGCAATTGGTGGGAAGAAGAATATAGTGCTTTACTTACCTATCGTCTTGAGGATCGTGCACCTCTAGCACTGTTACCTAGAAAAAATAATTATTTAGATAGAGATAGTAAATACCTCTTATTAGATCCCGAAACTCGCCAACGCATTCCTGTCGATGAAACAGTAGCTCAGACAATCTCCCCAGAAGCCTATATGTTTTATCGACCACTGCCACCTTTTGTGTACAAGGCAACAGAAGTATTTCGATTTGGTATTCAGGGTTATGAACCAGAACTAATCGCGATCGTCATTTTAGGTTTAATTGGTACATTGCTAGGAATGGTAACTCCCCAAGCAACAGCAATGCTAGTTAATAATGCTATTCCCGATGGCGATCTGGTTTTACTTAGTCAGATTGGATTGGCATTGTTTGCAGCAGCCTTTGGCAAAACCTTATTTCAACTGGCTCAGGGTTTTGTCACTTTACGGGTAGAAAATGCTGCCGACAGTAATTTACAACCTGCTATCTGGGACAGATTGCTGCAACTGAGTCCAGCTTTTTTCCGCCGATATTCTTCCGGGGATTTGGTCAACCGTCTGATGGCGGTAAGACAACTACGGAGCCAACTAAGCGGTGCTACTCAAAGAACTTTGTTAAGTGGAGTATTTGCTTTATTTAATTTAGTTTTGATGTTTGTTTATAGCGTTAAGTTAGCTTTTATTGGTGTTGGTATTACTATTTTAGTTATTGTAGTCACCATTGTTTCTAGCCGATTGCTAGTTCGCAAGCAAAGACAACAAGAAGAATTAGATGGACAGTTAAACTCCCTGACAGTAGAACTAATTGGCGGAGTTTCTAAGTTAAGAGTAGGGGCTGCTGAAGAGAGGGCGTTTGCAGCTTGGGCAGAAAAATATAGTAAGCGACTCAAACTAAGTTCTAGCATTCAGAGAATTAACGATGCTGTCTCAACTTTTGGTGAAACATTACCTTTAGTAAGTTCGATATTACTATTTTGGTTTGCAATTTTATTCTTACAAATAGCAGCAGCTAAAAACGATCCTAGTAGCTTTACACCAGGTACTTTTCTAGCTTTTAATGCTGCGTTTGCCGTCTTTCTCAATGGTGCTACAGACTTAAGCAATACCTTTACCGATATTCTCGAAATTGTTCCTTTGTGGGAAAGAGCGCAGCCCATCGTCCAAACTGAACCAGAATCTAACCTCGATAAAGCTAGCCCAGGTCGTTTAACTGGTCGTTTATCTTTAGATCATGTCACTTTTCGCTATCGAGAAGACGGCCCCTTAATTCTGGAAGATGTAAGTGTTCATGCTGAACCTGGTGAGTTTGTCGCTTTTGTCGGACCATCTGGTAGTGGTAAGTCAACTATATTTCGTTTGTTATTAGGCTTTGAAATTCCTTTAAGCGGTACTGTCTATTACGATGGTCAAGACTTAGCAGGATTAGATATTCCTGCCGTTAGAAGACAGTTAGGCGTAGTTTTACAAAATGTGCGGATCTCTACAGCACCGCTATTCGATAGTATTGCTTGTGGCGCACTGATTAGCCTGGATGAAGCCTGGTCAGCAGCACGAATGGCAGGATTTGCCGAAGATATTGAAAAAATGCCTATGGGAATGCACACTGTAATTAGTGAGGGGGGAAGCAACTTATCTGGAGGACAAAGACAAAGATTATTAATTGCCCGTGCCTTAGTATTAAAACCCAAAGTAATTTTGATGGATGAGGCTACCAGTGCTTTGGATAACCGCACCCAGGCCATTGTCACTGAAAGTTTAGACCAAATGAACGCCACCAGGATAGTAATTGCTCACCGTCTCAGCACTATTCGCAATGCCGATCGCATCTATGTGATCGAAGCGGGAAGAGTGGTTGAAGTAGGTAAGTTTGATGAATTAGTCGCTCGAGAGGGACTATTCGCCAGACTGGTAGCTAGACAGTTAGAGTGACATCCTCCTAGCAAATTAGCTCTGAGTAGATTTGGCGATCCTGGTATGATAAAAACATATATGCGACCGCCTCAAATCCGTTTCACAACGTTTCAGAGGGATTGTAGTCAGTGATGGGTGTTTTAAAAATTATTGAAATATTCTCTAGATAAAGCTTTCGTCATTTTTTTCTTGGAAGTTCAACTAGGTGTCTCCCTCTTCAATAACACTATAGATATAATGTCTTAGAGGTCGTCTAAAAAGTAAATTTTGTTACTTGATAGTTTAATTTCACACTGAGACAATCAAGTTGTAACCCCAGTAATTTCGTTTAATGTGACATTGTCAAATTAATCACTGACGAAGTTTATTTGTAGGGTATGAAGCTAAGAGAGTATTACTCTATGTGATTAATCTTCTTTGAGAATATCTGGCAACCACAATAGCATCAGCAATAAAAAACAAACAATAACTAAACCGACACTATAACGAACTGCTTCTCCTACGTCAAAAGTTTGCTGTATTAAATATAAATTTGAGAACATATTTATTTATTTTTCCTTAAGCATTAATAACCGATTATTTTCATTTTACAAGTAATTCATATGGTATAGCACTACGTTATAAGGTTAGGACAGATAAATCTTGTAGGGGCGATTCGCGAATCGCCCCTACGTTTAACGTGATGTCCTAATCTTTACTTGTACTGCTATAGATAGCTATCATATTTTTTTTGGGTTCTTAATTTAAGCAAAAATTTAAAAATCAACGTTCTAGTTAACAAAAAGTAATTATTCATAAGGCGACACTCAATATGCAGTTACTAGTGTTGTCTAGCTAATTGTTGATTTTTATTGGTAGATGAATAGTAGCCAATTCCAGTTCCTATCTCATAAAAACTAGCTGGTCTAAAACCTCCGAAAGGTTTGATAGAAGAGTTTAGTTTACCGAAAGATAAGAAATAATTAACCTCCGAACCAGCTTGTATATAACTTTCAAATTTGCCTAAGAGCTTTGTATCTACTGATTTGTCGAGCTCTTGCTCAAAATTCGATTGGGCAAAATGCCAAAAATCTGTATTAAAGCAAGAACCTTTTGCATAATGCCATCCGACAAACAAAGAAGCTTTGGATACTATTTGAAACAATAATTCGTTAAATGTATTGATTATAGACTCATCTATTTTTTGTTTTGGGCTATTTGATTTGGCTAAATACTTTAAGTACTCAGAAGCATAAGAAATTTGGGCATGTAAAATACCAATAGCTGTTGCTTCTAAGGGTTCTATGAATGAGGCACAATTACCAATTTTAAACAAAGAACCATTAAAGAAAGTACGGCAACTAAAATTAGGAAACTTTAAATGTTTGCTTTCGTTATAAGGTGTTACATTTTCTTCTTCCAAAAACTGGCTTAAATCCCATTCAATTTCATCTCTTGAATTAATTGAACTGTTATAAATATAGCCGTAAGAAGTATGGCTAGTTAGTGGAATAATAAAAATCCAACCATAGGGTCTGGCAACACTTCTAGTTGCCCAGTTAAAATCTACTGCTGAACCTCGGCGAATTAAGGCAGAATCAGTAGGAATTACAGATATATTTTTATATTCATCATTGTCTAAAGATTTAGGGAATCCACTAGCATCAAAGACCAAATCAAATTCTAATTCAGTATCATCTTCAAAAGTAATATTAACTGCAACTCCATCACTTTTAAGCTCGATTATTTTCTTATCAATATGAGTTGCTGATATATGATCCTTTAATAATTCAGCAAGCTTATCTGCTGAAATATGATAACCATAGGCTTCTTTAATCGGATAAAAATTATGGATAAATTGCTTATTGTTGCTGCCCCAGTTTTCAAATTGAATAGCAAACTTACGAGTAATATTACATCTTGTCTGCAATTCATTAAACTTAAGTCCAGTTATTGATTCTAACCATTGAGGAAAATTTGCTTGTGTTCCTTCGCCAACACCAATAGTAGGAATTCTTGAATCATAGATATGATACAAGTCAAAATTAGGAAAATACTTTGTGATATGGGCAGCAGTCATACAGCCAGCAGTTCCGCCACCGATTACTGCAATTTTTAGGGGTTTAAAGTTTGCGATCATTTTTTTAATTAATAATACTTATGGTTCTTTATTTACCTATCATTTCTAGCTTTTCTTCTGCGATAATTTCTTCAATATTGTTAATTTCAACGTTATATATACTGCTTAAACCCTTAAGCAATTCTTGTTCGATAAATTGACATTGATCTGCAGGGGTAAAACCACTTATTCTTGAGCGACAGATATCTATTATCTGAGGTTCAATTTTATTTGTTAGTAAAAATTGAATAAAATTATCTATTCTTTTGCTAATTTCCTTTTCTGAAACTTTTAGCTGATTGTAAATCCCTCGAGAATGGGAAGATTCAAAAACCAAATAATACTTGCCATCTTTTACTCGTGATTGTATGCCACTACCGAACATTAAATGTAAGTTGTGATACTTGTCTCTATTAAAAGAATAATATTGATCTTCAGTTATTTCTAAGATTCCTTGATAGTTAAGTGAGGGAGGATTACAGGAAAAATAATCTAGATCGATATCTAAAACCATTCCTTGAGTTTCTAATAATTGATTATCGGTTTTGACTGAATTAAAGAAAAAACTTTTAAAATCTGGGTTGAAAAAACTTAATGTTTTTAGATGATCATTTGGGTCAACTATTAAGTCTTTACCTTCTCCCCTCTGAGAATGAACAAGAAGTTTTTTATTACCTTTCTTACCTTCGTTGTTGCTTTGGTACAACCAATATAACTGACTAAAAATTCCTTGATAGATAGCTGGAACAATAAAGTTGGCAATAGTGAGTTCGTTATAAGTAAATTTGTATAGGCTTATTAAATCATCTTCAATAGATTTAATTGAATGGTTGAATTTGGGAACACTCATGTCAGAATGTTCGTCTACATGAAGCAAAATATTATTAGAACTGTTAATCATTTTATTCATGACAGCATAATTCCAGATAAAAAATGCTTCATGATGCTCTTCAAAAATAAATAGGGGAATCTTTTTCATTGCTATTAGATAATACCAATCAACTTTAGTCGTAAGAAAAGCAAAAAAGAAGTGAAGAAACACTGCTTAGATCAATTTCCCAAATTATTGCTACACATTGACCTCCACGTACAGTTTATCAATCATCTGTAGTCAACTTAAATGAAAACGGTATTACAAAGTATTTTTTTAATTAGTAAAGCGTAATGTTTACTAGCTGATGACGGATTAAACCTATTCCAAATCTCATACAATATCTCTTCATTTATCTATTATTTTTGCTTTGTAGAGTTAAATCTCGTCGTCCAAAACCCCATCCTTGAACATCAAATTGAGAGCTTGAAAGATGTAAATTGAGGGAATACCATAAAATTTGAAAGACTCAGCAATTTCTTGAGCAGTCATATTTCCTTTATGGATCATTTCTCCTACTTGTTTAACGTAGGGCGCACTACGAAACGTGTGGGTTTTAAATCTGGTTGAGACTTGAAATCCATCAGCCAAACTTTCATAATTAAGATCTTGACGGAATCTAACTAAATCATTTGGTCTAACAGTGAGAGGCATATGTCGATCGATCATGCTTTCTAGAAGAATTTTTAAGTCTTCAGCATTAGTAAAAGTTCCTTCTTCAAAGATGCGATAACCTAGAGGATAGCGATCGCTAGCATTATAAGGACTAATTAATTTAACTGTGCGATCGACCATATTAAAGAGAAAACCACTTACACAAGAACTAGTACCTTGCAGTGCATCATCATCATTGAAAGTTTCCTGATTTTTTTCCGCCTTTTTCTGGTTGCGATCGCGAGCGCGACCAGAATTGGATTTAATACTGTCAGATTCTGGATTTTGCAGAACTAAATTAACAAAAGCTAATTCTTCTGGAGTAAATTCTTGGTATAGTTGGTCTAATATTTTTAGGGAAAGAATGGAAAATCGATTATAAAGACAGCCTTTGTCTAGAGAAAGTTTCAGTAGTTTGCGAGTGCGCTCTGGATTTCTTAAGGCTAAAGCTGTGGTAGTTACAGGAAAAGTTTCGAGTATTTCGTAAAAATCAAGACAAAATTGCTCATAATCTGGATTATCTAAGGGATCTGATGCCCAATAACAAAAACCAGCTTTCGACGCTTCTCCATGTATATTTTTGAGTAATTTCAGCACCTCACCCCATAACTGTGCATTTTCCTCTGTGTAAGTGAAAATATCGCCCAGACGAGGTGCAGAGATCGCACAAAACCAACATCCTACAGAACATCCCTTACTAAGTTCAAAGGCAGCAGTCATATGCGCTATGTTATCGTGAACTGACTTACGCATCTGACTGGAAGTACGAGCAATTTGACGCTCTCGCCATGCTCTAAAACGAAGATCTCTGCTAGAGCCTGCGATATTTTGGCACATGTCGCTCTTAATTTGTCTGGAAAAATCTTTTCCAGATTCTAGAGGTAGAGAATCAGATTCAATAGCATCTTTCTGAGCATGTAAATCATTCCATAAAGCTTGAATGTCTTTAGAGTTAATGTCTAAGTTATAATTTAAAATAGCTTGATAAGGGTCTGCTAAAAACTCTTGCTGAAAGTTTGGATCTGCATGCCATCGTTCATTCAAGCGTTTAATGTGACTTCCTCTAATTACTTTTTTTGCTAAGTCTGTAGCAGATAATTCCTCAATCTCTTCAAAATCATCAAACTTCAATTCTTGAAGCAAGCTTCTTAACTTCCTAATATCTATCAGCAATTTTTTCTCATATTCTAAAGTAGGATTAGCAATTTTCATTGGCTCGAAACTCCTTTCTTACTTGTTAAATTCAAAGTGAATTAGACTACTACCAAAATTAGAAATCAGTAACTACACGATTTAAGCTCATCCCACGCCTAAAGGCAGTGGGATTTCGCTTTGATTAGTTAACTTTCTACAGTGAAATCTTCTGGTACCGCTCTGCTACTTTCACGTTCACTTTGGGCTTGATTTTCTCAAAGTGACAAAAGTAAAGGCTATTGTTAATTAGACTTGATTTATTACCAAACAATTGTGACTTCACCCCTGAAGATAAAGCCACCGCCTGCGACTGCCTCGAGGGCTTCTTCAGATAGTTCCCCTTCCGCCTCAGTTGGAGCTGGGTTTTGAGGAAGGACAAGTTGGATCGTACCAGGATTTTCTTCGATGATTTCAACAGTAAAATCGTCAGGAACTGGCTTTCCACTTTCTCTTGATAGAATTTCCTTGGGATTAGCCAATAATTCTTGGCGGAAAGACTCATCTTCCCAAGCTTTCATAATTATTTTTGCTTCAAAT
>JAAUYH010017368.1_pt1 | contig 20564 bp, 18 predicted proteins | sample 7278061 | NCBI WGS metagenome assembly JAAUYH01 (sample SAMN14350203, study PRJNA611818) | marine sediment metagenome | isolation source: surface marine sediment (0.6m) | place: French Polynesia: Moorea | collected 2018-08 | reverse complement strand
GCGCCCAGGAGTTCAGTTTGTAGAACGCTTGTATGGATTACTAGAAATTCATGCCAGTAATCAAGGAGAAGTAAGAGCAGCAGGTAGAGCTATTTTACAAGCATTGGGAGTAAGTCAAAAAGATTGCATCAAACCTAAGGTAGTTTCTAGCCAAATTATTCGCAATATCGATGCCTATCAAGCGCAATTGATTAACCGTAATCGTCGCGGACAAATGCTTTTAGAAGGACAAACTCTTTACGTGTTAGAAGTTCAACCTGCTGCTTATGCAGCTTTGGCAGCTAATCAAGCAGAAAAAGCTTCTTTAATTAATATTTTGCAAGTACAGGCAGTGGGTAGTTTTGGTCGTTTATATTTAGGGGGAGAAGAAAGAGATATTATTGCTGGATCTGGTGCTGCTTTAACGGCGATCGAAAATGTAGCTGGTAGAGAATCTTTTTCTAGTAAAAATGAATAAAGTAAGCAACCTGACCAATCATTAAACATATTAAACATTAAACATTTTGGATTCAAGCCTACTTCCAAACAGATGATAAATGATCAATGCTAAATGAAATGACTTCTCCATTTCTTCTCGATTTGGAATAATGATTAAAGCAGAGCAAGCCATCAGAAGAAGGAAGTTTAAGTATGCGTATTTTGCTGGTTGAAGATGACGAAATTTTGCAAAATGTGCTGCTACAGTCTCTTACCAGTCAGAATCATGTTGTTGATGTAGCAGAAGATGGAGAATTAGGGTGGGCATACTGCGAGAGTGGCGAATATGAATTAATTCTCTTAGATGTAGGTTTACCAGAATTAGATGGAATCAGTTTGTGTGAAAGACTGCGTAAAGCAGGTTATTCTACTCCTATTCTCTTAATGACAGCCAAAGATGCTAACCATGAGCGTATTCGCGGATTAGATGCAGGAGCAGACGATTATTTAATTAAACCCCTAGATTTGGGGGAACTTCATGCCAGAATCAGAGCTTTATCCCGCAGAGGAGAAGTTGTACCTACTACTGTGCTAGAAATTCAGGGGCTAAAATTAGATCCTAGTAGTTGCCAAGTTAGTTATAAATCGAAACCAATAAAAGTAACGCCTAAAGAGTATAGTCTACTAGAGCTATTTCTCCGCAATCCAGCCAGAGTATTTAGTCGAGGACAAATTCTCGATCGCTTGTGGACATTTGACGATCCACCCCAAGAAGAAAGCGTTAAAGCTCATATTAAAGGATTACGCAAAAAATTAAAGCAAGCAGGGGTAACAGATTGGATTGAAAATGTTTATGGTATTGGTTATCGTCTTAATCCTAAAATCTCTCAACCAGAACCAGAAACACCAGAAATAACAGAGGTTACTGAGTCTCCATCTAATTCAGTTGAACAAGAATTTAATCAGAAGATGGAGCAAATGTGGCAGCAATATCAAGGATTGATGGCAGAGAGAATGAAAGTTTTGCAAACAGCCGTATCAGTGTTATTAAAAGGGGATTTATCTTCATATTTACATCATTCTGCCGAAACAGCTGCCCATAAATTGGCTGGGGTGTTAGGAATGTTCGATCGCCAAGTTGGTACTAATTTGGCAAGAGAAATTGAAACTTTAATGCAAGCTCATCAAGTTTTACCTACTCCAGAGAAAGATAGGTTTATTGCTTTAGTAGAAGATTTAGATAGTCTTTTAGCTCTTGAAGAGACAGAAACTCCCGTACAGATAGAGAAGATCCAAAAACTTTTGTTAATCTCTACTGAACCAGAATTAGGTTCTCAATTACAAGCATTAGCTACTTCAGCGAGTCTTAACTGGAAACAGGTAAATAATCTCGATCGAGCTAAAAACTGGTTAACAAATAACTCTCCTTATCTAGTTGTTTTAGATATTGATGCTATGGAGCGAGAACCAGTATATCTGTCCTTAATTGACGATTTAGCCAACCAGACTCCGACTATACCCGCTTTAGTTCTCTCCAGAGAAGATCGCTTACTCGATCGAGTTAATGTTGTTCGTGCTGGTGCTGCTGGTTTTTTGGTAAAACCCATAACTCCTGCTCAAATTTGGCAAAGTGTCAATCAATTATTACAGCGCGATTATGAAGTTCCTGGCTTGAGCGATCGCTCTGGGGAAACTAGGGTATTAATAGTAGACGATGACCCCCTATTTTTAGCAGCTATTCGTCCTCTGTTAGAGCCTTGGGGAATCAGAATGACAGCTTTAGACGCTCCTTTGCGTTTTTGGGAAGTGCTAGAGTCTACCAACCCCGATCTGTTGATTTTAGATGTAGAAATGCCTGAGATTAATGGAATTGAACTTTGTCAGACAATTAGAAGCGATCCTAATTGGCAAAGCTTACCGATTCTCTTTCTTACTGCTCTTCGTGACTCAGAAACTATTCAACAAGTATTTACCGCAGGAGCAGATGATTATGCGACTAAGCCCATTATCGGTTCGGAATTGCTAACCCGCATTAATAATCGCTTAGAACGTAATCGTTTATTACAAAATCTTGCCTACAAAGAACCAATCACTGGACTGATGAATCAACTGAAGTCTAGCCAGGAATTAGAATCTTTATTACAACATGCCCAACAAAATCATACATTCTTTTGTTTGGTTGTCTTGAGACTCCAAGATCTCGATCGGATTAACTTCAAATATGGTCACAGAATTGGTAATCAAGTTTTGCAAAGATGGGGTCGCCTATTGCAAGCTGCTTTTCGTAATAACGCTATTTTGGGCTATTGGGGTAATGGTGAATTTGCGATCGGCACAACTAGCTTAACTAAAATGGGGATGAGCGATCGCCTTGGGGAAATTATGGCTACTTTGAGAAAACAAATTTTTATCGCAGCCGATAGCGATCGCTTTTCTGTTTTGTGTAGCTATGCCCTGGCTGAGTATCCCACTGATGGGACAACCTTACAATCTCTTTATCAAAGTAGCTTCTAGCTCTTCGTCTGATGAAAAAATTTTGACTTATTCAAACTCCAAAAGCGCGATCGCTTTAGTTTTAATTACGTCTCGATCGACTTTTTGGGCTAGTTCTTCTACCTTTAATTTACCGTTCATAGCTTCAAAAGAAGCCTCTGTTAGAGCATGTTCATAAGCTTCATCGATTATTTCTACCAAAGTTTCTCTGGTTGCATAGTACCCGCCAGCTTTTCTTCTCTTATTAGTTCTGTTTATATATTTAACTGAGTTAAATATCGACCTATCCCAAGATCTAGTAGTTCTATCTTCAGCTTGCTGTTTGATTAAGTGAATTAGAAGAATCACCATATAGCTGTAAATCTTGTTAAGCTTATCTTCTACTGACATTTCCTCTAATTCACTAACTATTTTTAACGCTCCTTGATAGTCTTGGTTCTCTATTCTTTCTCTTAATTCTTGGAGTTCATTCATCTTTTTTATTATTTTTTATGGGATTATGTTATCAAATGCAGTCGTTACACTACGAGAAATCACCAAAGACAACTTAGATGAAATTCTCGATTTACAAGTAACTAAAAATCAAGAAAATTTCGTTGCGTCTAATGCAGTCTCTCTTGCTCAAGCTCATTTCTATCCAGAGATTGCCTGGTTTAGAGCAATTTATGCTGACGAAACACCAGTTGGTTTTATCATGCTAGAGGACGATCCTGCCAATTCGTTGTATCATCTCTGGCGATTTATGATTGATGCACGTTTCCAAAAATGTGGATTCGGCAGACGTGCTTTGGAATTAGCGATCGAACATGTTAAAACACGCCCTGGAGCAAAAGCTTTATCTACAAGCTGCGTTCCTGGGGAGGGAAGTCCTGGAACATTTTATGAAAAGATTGGTTTTACCTACACGGGAGAAAAGGATGAAGATGGAGAACTGATGATGCGCTATCAATTTTGAGACAAAACTCAGAGCGATCGAGCGTTTACAAAATCTCTGTCAAATCTAAAACTGCTGTGAAGGCAGAAGGCAGAGGGCAGAAGATCAAACTATAAGAAAATATCAAGATTTCCTAGTTTCATCTTTATGGGAAACTAACTTTAATTAAAACTGTAAAAATTCAGAGCTAGTGAAATGGGAACTATTATCAGTACTGTAAATATGAAAGGAGGAGTAGGAAAAACTACTCTAACTGTCAATTTAGCAACTTGTTTAGCCAAAAATCATGGCAAAAGAGTTTTGGTTCTCGATTTAGATTCGCAAATTAGTGCTACCCTCAGCCTCATATCACCTCATGAATTTGCTAAGGTTCGTAAAAAAAGGCGTACTCTTAATTACTTATTAGAAAAAGATATAACCCGTAATTCTTATTCTAAATTAAGTATTCAAGATATCATTTCTCCTAATATTTGTGCAATCCAAGGATTGGAACTATTACCAGGAGATATAGAACTTTACGACGAGTATGTAGTTTCACACATGCTGCATAATGAAGCAGTCAAAGAAACTGACCAAGAATTTGAGAATGTTTGGAATACCTTTGAAAGAAATTTAATTAAAGACATTATAGAACCAGTAGTAAATGAATATGATTTTATCATTATGGATTGCGCTCCTGGCTATAATTTGCTAACTCGTAGCGGTATTGCTGCCAGTAATTTTTACTTGCTTCCTGCTCGTCCCGAACCTTTATCGTTAGTAGGAATTCAGTTATTAGAAAGACGTATTGCTAATCTCAAAAAAAGTCATCAAGCTACTCAGCCAGTCAATACGAATTTATTAGGTATTGCCTTTATTCTTTCTGCTGGTGGCTTACTAGGAAGATACTATAAACAGGTAATGAAAAGAGTTCAAGATGATTTTTATCCTCATCAACTCTTTAGCAATTCTATTCCTATGGATGTTAATGTAGCTAAAGCGGTAGACTTATTTACGCCAGTGGTAATGGCAATGCCTAATTCTAGCGGTTCAAAAGCTTTTGCTAAACTAACTGAAGAATTCTTGGTTAAAATTACCAATGCTAATCAACAAAAAAACGAGCAAGTAATGGCTGTTAATTGAACTAGTGAACCATATTTACTGGCTTTCACAACTAAAATCCTCAGAAAAATATTTAGTAGGGGAAAAAGTCTTAATATTAAGCCAACTATTGCAGTCTGGCTATCCAATTTTGCCTGGCTATATAATTGGTACACCAGTTTTAAAAGAGTTTCTCCAAACTCTGGATAGTTCTCAGTCTTTAATTGGTAATTTATCAGACTCTTCTTTATACGTAGATGTAGATAATTATCAAGCTTTACAATCGTTTGCCCAAAAAAGTCGTCAGATAATCACTGAGACTGAATTTCCCCTTGGGTGGCAGGAAGCAATTTTTAATTCGGCGCAAAAATTAAATTCTCCTACTTTAATTTTGCGCCCTTCTTTAGTTATTCCTTCTGATTTAAAACAAAGACATATCGGTTTGTGGAACTCTCATCTATGTCTCTCTCAGCCAGAAGCTATTAGTTGGGGAATTAAACAGGTTTGGGGAGAGTTATTTTCCGCAAAAAGTATATTTTATTGGCAAAAACTAGGGATAAGTTTAGACGAACTCGATTTAGCTATTTTAATTCAACCATTTAAAGGTGCGATCGCTTCAGGAACAGTTGAAATAGAACCACAATCAATTCACATTAGAGCAACTTGGGGTTTAGGACATAGTTGGCTAAGAGGAGAAGTAGAACCCGATAGCTATCACATAGACAGAACAACATCTACCATCAAATCTCAACAGCTAGGTAATAAAGTTATTGCTTATAATCTTTTGGCTGAGGATGAAAAGATCGCTCAACAGCAACAAATTCTGATAACAGAACTGGTAAGCGAACAAAAGCAAGAACAATATGCTTTAGATGATGCTGGGGTTAAAACCTTAGTTAAGCTTGTCGAACAAGTAGTTGCTAAAGATAATAAAATTGAATATTTAGAGTGGATATTATCATCTGAAAATTATGATTTAAATGAGCCTCAATTTTTTTTGACTCAGTCAAACTATTATCCTTCTGCATTAACTAATTATATTTCTAGTCTATCTGGTTGGGAACAAAATTCCCCTCCAGCTTACTTAAAAGGATTAGGTGTTGCTCCAGGTAAAGTAACTGCCCCTGTATTTCTCTTAACTAATTTGACTGAGGAATTTTCAGAAATCCCCTTCGGAAGTATACTTGTAACCAAAAAAATAATGCCGATACATATACCTCTGCTTCATCGTGTTGCAGGAGTAATTACCCAAGAAGGAGGAGTGGCTAGTCATGGAGCGATCGTTGCCAGAGAACTAAGTATACCAGCAATTGCGGGTGTAAAAGAAGTTACACACCTATTGCAATCTGGAGAATATATTTTACTAGATGGCGATAGTGGAGAAATCTATCGAGTTCGGGAAGCAGATATGAAACAAGAACAGGAAAGACAACCTCAAACTCCCATTGCCAATTTACCAGCATCATTCCCAGATTATCCGATCGCTACCCAATTGATGGTTAATCTTTCTCAACCAAACTCGATCGCCTTAGCTGATAATTTACCTGTAGATGGAGTAGGCTTGATTCGTTCGGAACTGATGTTAGCAGATTTAATCTTTTCTCAGCCTAAAGAGACATGGTTCGATCGTGCTGAGCAATCTAAATTTCAAGAAACACTAACTAATATATTGCGTCAGATAGCAAAAGCATTTTTTCCCCGACCTATATTTTATCGTTCTTTGGATTGGCAATCTGTTGATTCTTTGTTAGGTAGTAGGGGAACCTATCGCTATCAACAAGACTCTACGTTATTTACCTTAGAGTTAGCAGCTTTAGCTCAAATTATGGAAGAAGGTTACGCTAACTTTAATTTAATATTGCCTTTTGTCCGTAGTGTTAGAGAATTTCGTTTTTGCCATCGTCTCGTAGAAAGTGCTGGTTTAACTGAATATCCTGATTTTCAATTGTGGATTATGGCAGAAGTTCCCTCTGTTATTTTCTTACTCTCAGAATATGTCCGTGCAGGAGTACAAGGTCTTGCTATTGGTACTAACGATCTTACTCAACTACTTTTAGGGGTGGATAGAGAACAGGAGCATTTTAATCGTCAAGGCTTTAATGCCAATCATCCAGCTATGCTTAAAGCACTCGAGCAATTACTCTCTTGTGCCAAAGCAGAGGGAATTCCCTGCTCTATCTGCGGACAAGCACCAGTGCAATATCCTACTCTGATCGATAAATTAATCCAGTGGGAAATTACTAGTATTTCAGTGGAAACACAAGCAGTAATGCAAACTTACCGAGCGATCGCTCGTGCTGAACAGCGATTATTATTATCAAAGATGAGAAAAGATTGAATTTGAGCCCAAAAATAATTTTTCTTAGAAGTATATTAACTTTGTGAGTGTCTTATGGAATTTGCTAATCGTCTACAACCTCTCTGTGCTAATGTATTTGCAGATATGGATCGAGCCAAGACTCAAGCCAAGATGAGGGGAAAAAAAATTATCGATCTGTCTTTAGGTTCTTCCGATCTTCCAGCAGCTGAGGATACTATTGTAGCTATAGAAAATTCTTTGCACGATGGCACAACTCATGGCTATTTACTTCATAACGGTACCAAAGCTTTTCGCCATGCAGCAGCAAAATGGTACACAGACAGATTTGGCATTTCTATCGACCCAGAAACGGAAGTATTGCAATTAATTGGTTCCCAAGAAGGTACAGCCCATCTACCTTTAGCAATTCTTAACCCTAGAGATTTTGCTCTTGTACTCGATCCTGGTTATCCTTCCCATGCTGGAGGAGTTTATTTAGCTGGGGGACAAATTTACCCCATGCCTTTGTTGGCTGAAAATCAGTTTTTACCAATTTTAACGGATATTCCTGATTCGGTTTTAACTCAGGCAAAAATGATGGTCTTGAGTTACCCGCATAATCCTACCACTGCGATCGCGCCTTTATCTTTCTTGCAAGAAGCGGTAGCTTTTTGTCGTCAACATAATTTAGTTTTAGTTCACGATTTCCCCTACGTGGATATTGTTTTTGATAACCGAGAAAAACCATCTTCCATCTTACAAGCCGATCCTCATAAAGAAATTTCGATCGAGTTTTTTACTATGTCTAAATCCTATAATATGGGAGGGTTTAGGGTTGGTTATGCCATTGGGAATTCAGACTTAATTAAAGCCTTAAGACAAATTAAAGCAGTAGTTGATTTTAATCAGTATTTAGGTATCTTAAACGGTGCAATTACTGCTTTATCTGGTTCGCAAGAAATGGTAGAGAAAACAGTAGCAATTTTTCAAGCCAGAAGAGACGCTTTTATTACTGCTTTAAACAAAATCGGTTGGCAAGTGCCTAAACCAGAAGCAACTATGTATATTTGGGCAAAATTACCTGAACCTTGGCACCATAACTCCATAGATTTTTGCACTAAACTAGTAGCCCAAACTGGTGTTGCCGTTTCTCCTGGGGCTGGTTTTGGTAAAGCTGGAGAAGGATATGTACGTTTTGCTTTAGTAAAAGAACCAGAAATATTAGAGTTGGCAGCAGAAAAAATATCAGTATTTTTACAGAGCAATACAACCCAAAGATGAAAATAATTTCATTTAAATTTATTCTGAACTCCCAAACCTCTGAACTTCTATTTTCAAGACAACTTTACCGTATAAATCATCAAGAATTAATTGGTTATACTGGTCGAGTATAACTTTATTTATTCTTTATAAAATGAATAATAAGTATCTTATAAGTTTGCTTACTTTAAGTTCAATTTGGATGGTAAGAACTAATCCTGTCCAAGCTTTATCTGTTAATCTTTACGATGGCTCAGGTTTACCAGAAAATCAAGGATGGTTAGATCGAGGTGCAATTCAATCTTCGGGTCTTCCGCTTGTTCCCACTCCTACTGGAACAGTAGCAAGTAATGGTATTTCGATAGATACTCGTATTGAAAATAACTCTAGTGGGAATGGATACTTTGGATACAGTAACTACAATCCTGCCACCTCATCATTTATAAATTCTTCCTTTCCTACTCTCGATCGAAACCAAGGCTATAGCATCTTTTTTGATGTTGCTGTTAATCCTAGTGTAGATACTAATGATAATAATCGTGCAGCGTTTAGTGTTATTGCTATCAGTTCAGATCTAAAGGGTATTGAGATAGGTTTTGATATTAATAATGAAATTTTTGCTCAAAATAATAATTTTACTAGTGGAGAAACTGCCAATTTTAATATCGGTAATAATACAAGTTACGAGCTAAGAATTCAGGGTAATGAATATCAATTATTTGCTAATAATAACTCCACACCTATTCTCTCTAATCTGCTGCGAGACTACGACTTTGATGAAGCAAATAGCGAACCTCCTCTGACTTTCGATCCCTACGAAACGCCTAATTTTCTCTTTTTTGGAGATAGTACAGATCGAGCAAGTGGAACTTTTACTTTAGGTACTGTTTCTGTCTCTACTGTGCCTTTTAATTTCTCTCCTACTTTGGGACTTGCACTGATCGGAATTAGTATCTGGTTACGCAAGATTTATCTCAAAAAAGAGCAGTCTTGAAAAGTAGGAGTAAGGAGTTCAGGAGTTCAGGAGTTCAGGATTCAGGAGTCAGATTAACTAACGGACGTGGGCTTAAATAAACTTGCTATTCATTCAAGTTAAAAATTCCATAATGTCTGACTCGCTACTTACTACTTACTAGTTACCCTACTTAAAATTGCTGCTCATCTTGATACAATAGAGCATCTAGCACGATAGTTAATATAACTAAAAAGCCAAAGACTCCGAGGAAAATTATTAAGATTTGTAACATAAAAATTCTTTTTTATATATCTACATTTTTTAAATAGCTTTAATATCACTCTTATCTTAGTCTTCTTAGTAAAATTTTAATTAAAATAAAAAAATAATAAAGATATTCTTAACTTAAAATCTCAATTATTATTATATTCACTCTGATATTGTGTAGGTTGAGGAATAGATGGTTGGTTTTGAGAAATTTTTTGGCAAGATATTAAGAGAGAAGTAAACACTACTGCGGTCATAAAGCGAGTTAGAAAGTTAGTAAAGTCTTTAATCATTGTCCTTGATCCTCACAAAAGCTTCCTATTTAATAGGATGACAATTTTCAAAGACTTAAAACTTATTAATATTCCACCTTTTTAACTGACACACATACATCCTATTCTTAGCGATCGAAACCAGTTCTTGAAAATGTTAGCAATCTTACAGACAAACTATGTATAGCTATGGGAATATTATCTCAGCCCGAGCAAAACTTAACATAAATAACGAAAAGTTAATATCTCTTAATTATACCAATAAAATATAAGATTATGAGTATCTGTCCTTGTTGCTCTCACAAATTGCTTTCTCATATCAACTATCAAAGAACCTATTTATTTTGTCCTAGTTGTTGGCAAGAAATGCCCGATCTAAAATCAGTACTAAAAGCAAATTTAACTAAATCTTTTACTGATTTTCAGCAAGAAAAATCGGCTAAAACTAACTCAAAGGATTTCAAAGAAATACATATTTAGTAATTTTCAAGAATTAATATAAGGGTTAATATAAGTAAGCAAGTAGGCGGGTAGAATTAAATCTAAAATAGAAACGGTTTTATTTCTCCCTCTGCCTCTTCTTTTCTCTCCGCTTTTCCCCGTTTTTTTTCTTTTACTCCAATTAAGTTAGACATAACTACATAATACCTAAATATTTGTCTAACTGTATTCATTATTGTCTAATTATTGGAGTTCAGTTTTTATGTATTTAGCTTCACTAGTTTCTCTAAGGAGAAACCCCAAGACTGCACTATTTAGTTCGTCAAGATTGTTTTGAAGGATAAATTACTGAAACTTCTTTAGCTTGAGGAGACCTGACAATCGACAAAAACTAAGATTAGACTGTTCCCCCTAGTTATCAAAATCACTATAATTCTCTTAAATATTCAGATGCTTACTAATTAAATTCAGAAGCTTATCTGGATCTATTGTTTTGTTAATAAAATCAGAAGAACCAACCATTTTAGCCCTAAGTCGATCGACCATTCCATTATTACTCGTCAAAAAGACAATAGGTGTTTGAGCAAAAGAGGGATGTTGGCGTAGCTTAGAACATAGTTCGTAACCACTGATATGAGGCATTACTATATCTAAAAAAATGAAATCTGGTTTGTGTTCTAGCAAAGTAGAAATAGCTCTAAGGGGGTCATTAATAGCTAGAAAACGATAGCCTGAGATAGATAGAATTTGCTCTATAGTGAAACATACCATCTCACTATCATCAACACAGGCAACTAGAGGTTGACTCTTGTTTTGGGAAGTAGCAATTTTACCTTCTGAGGATAATTCAATTAAATCAGGTACTTCTGTTAAACCTAAAACTCCTGATTGAAAATAAGGTAAAAAAGAACGAGTTAGCTGCAAAGCCGAAGTTTTTAGTTCAATGGCTAACTCTCTGATTGTCTTACTACCGTTTAGTAGTTTACATAAATTTTGATAGGTATGCTCCGAAGTATTTTGTTTTAGTTGTTTGTCTTGGAGTATAGTAGGAGCCATACAAGGAAAGCGATCGGCTATCTTGGCTTTCTGCCAAGTTTGCCATAGTCTTTGATTTTTTTGAACTAGTTTTTGAGGATCGATCGATTCAAACTGAGGTTCAAACCACTGACCTTGATAAATTTTACAGATAACTTCTATTCTCTGAGTAATATCAAATAGTACTTCTTCGACTACAGAATTTACAATCTTACTTGCTTGTTTCTCAGTAATTTTTTCCTGCTTAACCCAATCAAAGATTTGTTGATATTCCCAAAGACTATTATTTTTATCTACAGTTCCTGCTGATATTTCTTTGTTAAGATCGAAAGAGATTTGAGGAAGATGAACTCGAACATTTCTTTGCCAACGTCTAAAGGGATGAACCCCTCCTGTGGCATAGACAATTTGTCCTAAGTAAAGATAAAAGCACCATTGATCTTGTTGGTGTGGACTAGTAAAGACAAGCTGACCACTAAGGCGAGATTGTTGAAGAGAGTCGAACAATTTAGCTTGCTTAGAAGCTGAAAATTCCTTAACAGTTAGATCTTCAGGTACAGATTTAGCAGTCATTTTAGCTCATTAATATTGTGTAAAGTAGCAATTATTTCTCGATTAGCTTCTGGAAAATTATATTGACTTATTTCCTCTAGGTTAACCCAACGGATCTCATCACAGGCAAGAGGCTGCGGTTTACCACCTAGATACTGGCATTCATGGACAAATAAAGTAATTTCAAAAGCAGGATAGATATGATTAACGATTGTTAAGCATTGACCCACTGCTATTTCTAGAGATAATTCTTCTTTAATTTCTCTTGAAATACATTCTTCTACTGTCTCGTTGCTTTCAATTTTGCCACCAGGAAATTCCCATAAACCACCCATTTCTCCCTCATCTCGTCTACGATCGATCAAAATTTGCCCTTGCTGATTACGAATAACAGCTACTCCAATTCGTTTATGAGGTAGAGAAGATAAAGTTTGACTCATATAGTGATTTTTAAGTTAACTCCTGATGATTTCCTTAACCAAATAGAAAAATATTATTATTTAATTTTTTTTTAAAGCAACTAATTAAACTAATGTCACTTACAGTTTTTTAACAAAATTTAGTCAAAAATCGGAAAAAAGCCCAAGGTTATAATATAAATAGGAAAAAGTAATGAGATACTTAGTAGGCTTATTGAAAGGGGAAAAGCATGATTAAGATGATTTTCCTCTTTTTTTTATTCTGGTTATTGATTAAGTATTTATCCTTAGTTTAGAGCAATATTTCAATTTAGGGAATTGTCTATCTTTATGTAGTACAATGCAAATTTCATTTAAAACTCCATATTTCAGAGCCTGTTCATTAAATAAAACTTAAATTAAATAAGAAGTACCATATATAGTACTTCTCATAGATCCAATGCAATGGAACGATGCACACTTATTCCACCGTAAAGTAGCAGAATAAGCACGTTGTAAATCCCCACAACGGACTCACTTCCATCGCTACAAGATTATTTATGTTGAATTTACACGGAGCTACTTAGCCAAAATTGAGCCTCCTTTGCTTAAAAGACAAAGGATTCCAGTTCTCAGGCTATCCGCACGCAGCCCCTCCTAAAGTCACGTTTGCTCAAACCCTTATTTGGTTAAGGGGACGCTTATCGACCCCACCAATCCGAACAATCCATATTATTACGACATGAACCTTCTTAAGCACGGACATCTCACGTTTCTGAGCTTGGCTCAGAAACCGTGTCCTCACGAATTGGCAAGCACTAATACTTTTACTGAGGAAATGCAGCATTCTTTCCTCAAACCGCATAGTATTAAGTTTTCTAGGTTTTTGTCTGCTAACTATTAGGTGCGATATGCAGACGACTGGCACACCCTTTACCTTGGAACATCCAATTAATCTAATTGTACAATAGCTAGAACCATTGCTGTATAAAGATTTAGTGTCGAAAGTGTATAGAGGACACAAGGTGTTTTAACACCTTTCTGGTTTTCATGAGGGGCTGACACTTGGGGAAACCCCAAGTGCTTGAACGCCCCTTCCAGGGTTTTTAACCCCTGGCTCTCAACTGTTAGAAGTCTTGGAGGATTGCTACAGTTAACAATAAAGGCTTGGATTATTCGTCAGCTTTACCAATTTCCCCTACTTTTTGGATTGATTTTTCAAATGTCATACGTTGTTCGGCATTTCTGAGAAAATAGCCACTCATCATAGCAGAAGCGAGTAGTTTCCCTAAGTGTTCCCTGCTAGTATTAATGGATACTTCAAATTGCTCGGAAGGAAGATTTCCTAGTAAACCAATGATATTTTTTTCCATAACTTGAACGACTTCTGGAGAATGAGGCTTAGATAGTTGAGCAATGGTTTCAGGGCTAAGAGCTTGAACATATTGCCATAAGTTATTAGCTTCACTCTCACCACCGAGTATACTTTGGGGACGATTAGATTCTTGGTTCACTTGAGACCTCTGATGAATTTTGCTGCAAATAGATAGAGATATAAATAAACTTAATAAATTAATTGGACAATATTTGTAATCTTTTTATCAATGTAACAAGTTTCGGTTTGAATTAGTGGTCAGTAAAACCGAACTATTTAATTCTGTTTTGCCGACCACGGTTATCTTATGATTAAGCTTGAACTTATCTAAATTGCCTATTCCCTCTCCTGGTGCGTGTCCTTGGCGGATGACAGACACGCCATTTGAGGAAACCTCGACATGCGTGTCCTCAACCATCCAGAGGAGAGCCGACGGTAGTTACTGCGCGGACACACTGCTATTGCCTATCACCTTTCTCCTAATTTGAAGATGCCTCTCTCAGCCTAACTAGCAAGATACTCACGAATAAAAGTCTTGCGTTTTCGTAACTTAGATAAAGCCTCTCTTTCTATCTGACGTACTCGCTCACGACTGATATTTAAGCAATTACCTATTTTGGCTAAGGTTAAAGGCTTACCATCAGTTAATCCAAATCTAAGAGCTATTACTTCCCGTTGTTGAGGGGTAAGATCTGCCATTAATTTTTCTAAATCTCTTTTAAGAGAAGAATAGGTAGCGTAATCTTCAGGAGACTGCCCTGTATCTTCCAGCATTTCTCCTAATTCGGTGTCATTATTGTCCCCCACTCTTACATCCAGAGAAATTGGCTGGCGCGATCGCTCTAAATATTCGCGCACTTGTTTTGGCGTAAGTTCTAGCTCTTCTGCTAGCTCGCCAATAGTTGCAGTTCTACCTTTTTGTTGAGCTAATTTTCGCTGGGCTTTTTTAATTTTGTTGAGTTTTTCAGTAATGTGAATTGGTAAGCGGATAGTACGCCCTTTTTCGGCAATAGCACGGGTAATAGCTTGCCTTATCCACCAGTAGGCATAGGTTGAGAAACGATAACCCTTAGTCGGGTCAAACTTTTCTACTCCTCTTTGCATACCGATAGTACCTTCTTGGATCAAGTCCAGCAAATCAAGATTACGCTTGAGATATTTTTTAGCCACGGATACCACCAAACGTAAATTAGCTTCAATCATTTTTTGTTTGGCTGCCTCTCCTGCTTGAACCACACTCTGCAATTGGGCTATATCCATATTTGCAGTCTTAGCCCACTCGCTTTCTGTTGGTTCTATACCTATTTCTGCTTGGAGAGATTCTTTGATTTTCTCTAAAGCTATCAATTTCTGTACTCGTTTAGCGTAGAGAATTTCTTCTTCATGAGTTAGTAACGGTACTCGACCAATTTCTTTGAGATAGCTTCTAACTAAATCGTTAGATTTACTGGCTGTTTTCATGACTTGAGTTTGCTTGAGATAGAGTTGGGTTAGAAAAATGGATTAGACAAGAGTCGCTTATCTTAGCTTCCCAGAAAAAGAAAAAAAATATGAGAAGACTTGGAATATTAAATTAAGTTTCTTTTTGAGCGACTGAACGGTTTAGATCGCTTAAGTCAAATGATAAATGGCTTGGTGACATCCTTAATCTATCTGTCTAGGTATTTCCTAAAAAAAATTTCCCTTCTTGTTGAATAAAACAAGTTAGCTATTTACTTATGGTTCTTTTTTACAAAACTACATAGGTGATGTTAACTATTGTAAACTATATTAGAATTTAACTAAATTGACTGACAAGATTAAAACGAAAATTAGCAATACTGGTAACTTGAAGAGTTTTTCTGGCGTAGCTTGATATTCAGCATGATACTTTTAAGTTTACAGAGGATTAGTATACAAAAATGAATCTTAGGTAACAAAACTCTAAATAATTGATTGACGGGGAAACTGGTAGTTAAAAGCTGGACTATTTTTACAGCTTATAGCTCTGGTACTTAAGATTGTTTTCGTCGTCTTTCTCGATCTTAAACTATAATCAGGCTGAATATATGTTGAGACGCTATTATGCTTGATTTAGCCAAATTAGCGGGGCAAATTCCAGGAATTAGCCAGCACTTAAGAAAAGAAGCGTTAGCTTCTCGTCAGCGTTTAGAACAGGCTCAAATATTACTGGCTTCGGCTCAAACTAGGCAAGCAGAGTTAATGGCAGAACAAGAAAACTGGCGCGATCGATTAATTTTTAGTGCTGCTGTTCCTGTTGAACCTCTAGATACTCGTATTGATATTCAGCTTCCTCCTTACAGTCATAGTGTTTTTGCGACAGATGGCTCACAAATTTCTCCTTCTCACCACGAAATAGCTTACTGTTATCTGATTAATGTAGGTCGTATCATGTTGCACTACGGGCAGAGCTTGCATCCTCTTTTAGATAGTTTGCCAGAAGTATTTTATAGAACTGAAGATCTTTATGTTGCCAAAGAGTGGGGAATTCGTTTAGAAGAATGGATGGGTTATCGGCGTAATGTTTCTGAAGCCCAAATGCTATCAGAGATGGCATGTCGGTGGGTATTACCCCCAGGAGGACATCCAGACATACCTAATTTAGCTATGGTAGATGGTTCTCTAATTTACTGGTTTCTTGATGGATTACCCTCAGAAGCTAGGAATAAAATTCTATCTCCCATCTTAGCTGCTTGGGAGCAATTAAAAAAAACAAATATTCCTTTGATGGGTTACGTTAGTGCATCTCGCAGTGTCGAGGCGTTAAATTTTTTCCGCCTGCCCGCTTGTCCTTACGATCATCCTAACTGTGTAGTTCACTGCGGAGATTTAGTTGATAACTATCCCTGTCAAAAAATTACTCCCCTCAGAGATGCTACTTTCTGGGGAAGCCAACTAGCACCAGGACAAAGAAGTCCTCTATACCGAAGTTCTTTAAGGATTCTCGATCTTTATGATGAGTCACAACGAGTTTATTTTTGTTACGTCAATGTCGGTTCAGAAATAGCCCGTATTGAAATACCTGCTTGGGTAGCGGAAGATTCTCAACTTTTCTCTCAATCTTTAAGTATTATGTTGACACAGGTGCAAAAAGGTTATGGCTACCCCGTCGCTTTAGCTGAAGCTCATAATCAAGCAGTGGTTAGGGGAAGCGATCGGGCTCGTTTTTTTGCTCTGCTAGAACTACAATTAATTCGCGCTGGAGTAAGAAATGTGGGAACATCTTATAAAGAGACTCGTAAACGAGGTAGCATTGCCTAACTTACCCAAATAGATGTTCATCTAGCGGTTCTGCAAAAATCCTGAAGTCCGAATTCTGAACTCTCATTATGGCGGATGTAATAGAACAATCTAAATTAGAACTGCTATCTCAAAAAAAAGGTTTCTTTTGGGAAGCAAGGACTCGTATTTTAGCTTGGTATGCTTTACTCTTGGTATGCCTGGTAGGGTTGTCTATTCCTATTTTTACTCAATTAGTGATTAAACAAGTGGATGAAAGAGTAATAGAGGATTTAAACGAAGAATTTGAAGAATTTGAAGAATCTAAGGAATCTATTGCTAAACAAGATCGAATCGACTTTACTGTGCCAAAAGCAAAGGCAAAAGCCATCTTTGATGATTATTTAAACTCTCACATTCCCGCAGACAAGACCTTTTTAATTACTACGATTGATGGTAAACTCTACCGTTCTAGTCCCTCCGCATTACCTGAAGTACTAAGTAAAGATTCAAACTTAATCAGAGTCTTAGCCCAAACTACTGTACCTATAGTAGGTCCTAATATAGCTACCGATCCTCAAGCTGGAGATTTTCTTTATAACACCGAACCCCTAATAATTAACGATGATGTTGTTGGTGTTTTAATTGTTGCTAGTAGTACAGATGGAGAAAGAGAGGAAGTTTTTGCTACAGTTTACATTGTTATCCAAGTTTTAGTTTTTGCTCTATTTATTGCATTGATGTTAGCTTGGATAATTGCTGGACAAGTTTTGCGACCATTACGCACCTTAACTGATGCTGCTCGTTCTATTGGAGAAAGCGACTTGACCAAAAGAATTCCCGTTTGTGGTGATGGGGAGATGGCAGACTTGGCTAGAACCTTTAATAAAATGATGGAGCGTTTAGAAAAAGCATTTCAGACTCAGCGTAATTTTATTAATGATGCTGGTCATGAATTGCGTACTCCCATTACTATTATTCGTGGTCATTTAGAATTGCTAGAAGACGATCCAGAAGAAATCAAAGCAACCATGGATATAGTTTTAGATGAACTCGATCGCATGACTCGCTTTGTAGATGATCTGCTTCTGCTAGCTAAGAGTGAACACAGAGCCTTCCTCCGATTAGAAACCATTGATTTAGCTAGTTTTACTGAGGAACTATATTCTAAGGTTCAGTGTCTATCTAATCAGAACTGGAAACTAGAAGGACAAGGTCAAGGAACAATTATTGGCGATCGCCAGCGTTTGACTCAAGCTATTATGAACTTAGCAGAGAATGCTACGCAACACACAACTTCCAAAGATACAATTGCTATTGGCTCATCCATACGCGATGACCATGTACGATTGTGGGTGAGGGATACAGGAGACGGTATTAAGCTTAAAGACCAAGACAAGATTTTTCAAAGATTTGCTCGCGCTAGTCATAGTCGTCGCCGTTCTGATGGGGCCGGGTTAGGCTTGGCTATTGTTCAGGCAATCACTCATAGCCACGATGGTCGTGTAGAGTTGTACAGTGTGCCAAGGATAGGGTCGACCTTCACCCTTATATTACCGCTAAAACCGAGTTTAGTTGAACAAAAAAGAAAATAATCATGACTTCTATTCTGATAGCTGAAGATGAACCCCGCATCGCCTCTTTCTTGGAAAAAGGCTTGAAAGCTAAGGGTTTTAATACCGCGGTCGCCCCAGATGCAGCAGCAGTAATGCAGATGGTGTTCAACGATAATTTTGACCTACTTTTACTAGATTTAGGCTTGCCAGAAAAAGATGGCTTAGAAGTTTTGGAAGAATTAAGAGGTCAAGGGGCAGATTTACCGATTATTATTCTTACAGCCCGCGATGATATTAATGATAAAATAGCAGGCTTAGAAGGTGGTGCAGATGACTATGTTACTAAACCTTTTCGTTTTGAAGAATTAGTCGCAAGAATTAATTTGCGCCTGCGTTCAAATCAAACTACTTCTAACAACAAAAGTTCTCTTTTACAAGTTGGTCAGATCATTCTCGATCTACGGACTAGAAAAGTAGAGTATAAAGGCAAACAAATAGAGCTTCCTGCTAAAGAGTTTACCTTGCTCGAAACTTTTATGGAGCATCCAGGGCAAGTGATGACTAGAGAACAACTTTTAGATCGAGTTTGGGGGTATGATTACGATCCAGGCTCCAATATTGTCGATGTTTATATTGGTTATTTGCGTAAAAAATTAAGCAGTAAAGCGATCGAAACGGTTAGAGGAGTAGGTTATCGACTAGGAAGATAGAAAATAAATGATTAAGGTTAAAGGTGTTCAAGATATTGTTATTAAATATGGATACAAATTATGTTTGTTGATTGTTCTGGGGATAATTACTTACGGTTGTAACAATCAGTCTTCTCTAAATTTGAACAAGTTGACTATTGGTGTAGTCAGTTATGGAGAAGGAATAGTATCCCTATCAAACTATGAACGTTTGCAACAATATTTAGCTCGCAAGACTAATTCAATTGTTGAACTAGAGCCTACTTATAATGAACTGCAAGCTTTAGAACAAATTCAAAGAAAAAATTGGTCAATTGTGTTTGCGCCTCCAGGACTAGCAGCGATCGCTATAGGTCAGGAATTATATACTCCTATTTTTCCTTTGGAGAAAATTAGTAACCTAGAGAGATCGGTAATAGTAGTAAAAGCCGATAGCGATATTGGCAAGCTTGGAGATTTATCTAATCAGACTATAGCTTTAGGAAAAAGAGGCTCTGCTGCCAGCTATTATTTACCGTTATACGATCTTTACGGTCTAACCTTAGCTAAGGTTATCTTTGCCTCTACTCCTAAGCAAATATTGCAACTAATTAGTGAAGGGAAAGTAAAATCTGGTGCGTTAGCAGAATATGAATACGAACGCCATCACAAAGATTTTCCTAATACCAAATTTAGAATATTACATAAAAGCCGTTGGATTCCTGCTGGGGTAGTCTTACTCAGTCCCGACATTGAATCCAATCAACAAGAACAAATTAAAACAATAATGATAGAGGCTCCTACAGATATTGCTGCTGATGCGGGTTATATCCCTACTTTCCAAGTTCCTGATTATCAAGAATTTATCAAATTAGTTAATAAAGTTCAACCCTTAGAAGAACAAGTACGTCAAACTCCTGCCACCCTGATTATTCAGCAGGAAGAAAGGGAATCATCTGAGAATTAAGCAATAGCTAATAGATAAAGATAAAATAGTTTTGAGCAAAACAGCTTGTTCCAAGTCCAGTCCGTGACTTTGATAGAACAAAATGATGGTGGGGATGGGAAACCAAGCAAATGCCAATCCTCTAAGAACATATAATTTCCAGAGATTAAAGCTGATAGAGTTGGTATTTAAAGTCACTTAATCTAGCCATTTCATTTAACATTTAGCATTTATCATTTGTCCTTCGGCAAGAAAGCAGGCTTGAATCCAAAATGTTTAATGTTCATAGAACTTACGCATTGACAGAATAATGAGATAATGCACTCATAAGTGAGAGTCATCGAAAAAACAGGTATCGAACAATCAGAAAAATCAGCAAACCCTCAACGGCACAATG
>JAAUYH010029957.1_pt1 | contig 20568 bp, 16 predicted proteins | sample 7278061 | NCBI WGS metagenome assembly JAAUYH01 (sample SAMN14350203, study PRJNA611818) | marine sediment metagenome | isolation source: surface marine sediment (0.6m) | place: French Polynesia: Moorea | collected 2018-08 | reverse complement strand
CTTGGCGATGCTTAAATAAAGCCCCTATCTACTGCAATTGCTCTATTCCCCATCACCCCTTGTTTTCAGCAACAAACGGTCGATCTCACTGTTTTGGGTCGCTCCTCCTGTAGAGATAGATAGTAAGGCAAAGTTAGCAGACTCACAAAACAATTATCTCGATCTCAAAGATGTAAAAGGACAAGTACAAGCCAGACGCGCCCTAGAAATAGCAGCAGCAGGAGGGCATAATTTAATCTTTGTAGGACCCCCAGGAAGTGGTAAAACTATGCTGGCGAAAAGATTACCAGGAATATTACCCAATCTAGATTTTAATGAAGCTTTGGAAGTATCCCAGATTCATTCTGTAGCAGGATTACTAAAAGATAAAGGTTCACTAATTACTGTTAGACCTTTTCGCAGTCCCCACCATTCCGCGTCGGGTCCTTCTTTAGTGGGTGGGGGTAGCTATCCGCGACCAGGAGAGATATCTTTAGCTCATAAAGGAGTGTTGTTCCTTGATGAGTTAACAGAATTCAAACGCAATGTCTTAGAATACTTACGCCAACCTTTAGAAGATGGTTGCGTCACCATCTCTCGGACTCGTCAGTCGGTTGCTTTTCCTGCTCAGTTTACCTTAGTTGCTAGTACCAATCCCTGTCCCTGTGGCTATTTTGGCGACCCAATTCAACCTTGTACTTGTTCCCCTCGTCAAAGAGAACAATATTGGGCGAAGCTATCAGGACCCTTAATGGATAGGATCGATTTACAGGTAATAGTAAACCGTCTTAAGCCTGAAGAAATGACAGGACAATATATAGGAGAGGCTTCTAAACCCATTCGAGATAGAGTTACTATAGCACGCGATCGCGCTAGAAATAGATTTAAAAACAATCCTCAAGTCAGTTGTAATTCAGAAATGCGATCGCATCATTTAAGAGAATTTTGTCAGCTAGATAACAGTAGTAAAAACTTGTTAGAAGGAGCAATTCGTAAATTAGGCTTGTCTGCTAGAGGAATGGATCGTATTTTAAAAGTATCTCGCACTATTGCGGACTTAGCTGCTGATGAAGAACTAAAAAGCTCCCACGTAGCAGAGGCGATTCAATATCGAACTATAGATAGAATGCAATAAAAAGAAAAGATGAATCAGTTATCAGTTATCAGTTATCAGTTATCATCAACCACCCCCAATCCCCCTATCTCCCTATCTCACCTCCTCCCCCTTGTCTCCCTTGTCTCCCTTGTCTCCCTATCTCCCCAATCCCCAATCCCCAATCCCCCCGGGAGGAGACTTAATATATCTAGGTATTGAACCCAAAATAGATCGGTTTTGTAATGAAGTCTCCTTCGGTGCCCCAATCCCCTATTCCCTCATCCCTTAAGTAACTCGCATCACAATTAAAGTCATGTCATCTTTATTATTGGTACTGGGTTGATCGACAAACTGTTCGACTTTTTCATACAAGTATTCCAGAATTTCTTGGGGATTTGCTAGATTCTGACAAGCCCACTCAAAAGCACGACAGAGATTATCTTCATCAAAGCGATCGCCGTTAGCATTTACTGCATCAGTAAAACCGTCAGTGTAATAGATAATTGTATCCCCTGGAGCTAGCTGCACTGTAGCATCTTCATATTCTGATTCCATATCTAGCCCGATTAACATTCCCCAAGTATCCAGCCTTTTGAGAGTTTTGCTGTCCGCGTGCCACCATAGAGGAGGATTGTGAGCAGCATTAGTAAAAGATAATTTGCGAGTCTGGGGGTCATATTCTGAGTAAAACATACTCACAAAACGATGAGAATTTTCCAGATCGGCATACATAACCCGATTGAGATGTTCCATAATCCGAGCAGGGGAATGACGGTTTAACACTTCTGCTCGCAACATTCCCCTAGTCATGGTCATAATTAACCCCGCAGGGACACCTTTCCCCATCACATCTCCAATTACAATACTCCAGGGTACAGGAGAAGCTGATTCTGCTTTATTTTGGTGCAAGCGGTCATAATTAGTTGGGATGAAGTCATAGTAATCCCCACCTACCCGACTTGCCGTTTTACAGTCTGCTGCTATTTCTAAGCCTTTAATTTGAGGACATTTACTGGGCAATAATCTAACTTGAATTTCTGAGGCTATTTCTAATTCTCTATCTTGCCTTTCTTTAGAGCGTAATTCAACGGTTAGTTCATGATTGGCGATCGCTACTGCTGTTTGATCTGCTACCAACTGCACTAGTTTCCGTCTGGTTGTAGTCCACAAATAATCAGGATCCGTACTAAAAATAAATAAGCGACCCTGTTCAATATTTCTGACTAAAACTGGAGTTCCATAGATCTGAACTTTCCCTTCTAATTCTTGTTTCAGTTTTTCTTCTAGGAGTGGTACGGAGGTAACTAAAACACTACTCGCACCAGAATTCACTCTTATAATTACTTTTTCTAAAATTTGGCGGACTTCTCTGCCTAACTGGTTATCTTGACAGTGGAATTGCTCAATACTGATATGCTCATTATTTTGATATAGAATTAGGACACCACCAACAGCATCAGTTACTCTAGCTGCCATTAAAGGCGTTAATTCGAGAAACTGATTTAAGTTGCTAAAACTGCGGAGGGCAAATCCTAAAGAACTTAGTAAGTCTTGGATTTTATTTTGCTCTCGCTGTAAATTAGCTACCAACTCTTTTAGTGCTACGATAGGAGGTGTTTGCTCTGTTTTAACACTATTGGATTTGTTGGTATTATTAGAAGGGTGATGAGGGAATGGAACGACAGTCATTGCCTCAATTGTTTTGTAGATCAATTAATTTTGTGTTACTTTTGCCACTAGATTACAAGGGTACTCAGAATTTACTAAAAGATATCTAAAAAAAAGATTAAGTTTAGATCGAGATTATATCTTATCGTACTGATGTAATGGCAGCTTTAATGACTCCCTGTGTATTGGGATTGGTTTATCATAACCTGAATTAACTTTACTGCCAATCGATTTCCACTCTTACTTAAAAAACCTATTATATCTAGGAGTGTAAAGGAAGAGTTCCCCAAGGAATCAACAGTAAAAACACCCAGATCCAATGCCAAGGAAAACTACTTTGAGGTTGTTCTGAACAATTAATCATCGCATCAATTCTTTGAGTTAAGCTATCTGATGACGAGGGGGAGAATAGAGGAGTCTCAAAACACCGATTAGAAAGAGTTAAAGCGGTTTGGGCTACGGTTAATAAAGATTCTGCTAACACTAGAGGGTCAACTTTTTGGGTTGCTTTGAGATCGGCTCTAATTTCTCTGATTAATAATAGCTCTTGCCAGATAGCTTCTGTTTGAGGTAGCCATAAGGTAAAAGAGCGCAACCAACCCAACCAAAAAAACCAAAAGGTGTCTCGTTTTTGTACATGAGCTTGTTCGTGAGCCAAAGCAGCTTCTAGTTGAATAGGGTCAAGGACTTGTAGCAATCCTTTACTAATAACTAGTTTGGGTTGCCAAAAGCCAATTTGAGCAATATAGGGTAAATCTATCTCTAGAAAATGTGCAGTCTGACCATGAATATCCTGTTGAGGATAGGTTTTGATCTGTTGACAACACCGCCAAGCTTGAAATCCTAACTTCAGTAAAAACCAAGTCGGAATTGTAATTAAGCTTATAGACATCAAATAGCCTAACCAACTTGAGTGCCAGCCTAACATTTCTCCTTCTGCTCCCATAAAAATAATCGCTAAGGCTGTCATGATGAGTAGTAAAGGGGGAAACAGAAATAAAAACAGCGATCGCTGCCAGCGTTGCTCCCAATTATCCGAAGTATCTAAGGGAATAAAGCGAATTCCCCAGGCTATACCTAAAGCCAGAAAAATCATCAACAAGTGCATTTTTATTGCTCCTCCTGGCGTTTTTGGCGTAATAGTTTTAATTTAGTGGCAATTTTGTCTAATTGTTCCACACTAGTGGTGTCTAGACTGTCCGCAAAAGCAGCAACAATATCAGGATTACTGATAGCAAGAAACTGATTTAATTTTTCATAAGCTTGAATAGCTTGAGCTTGTTCTTTAGATACTAAAGCTTTCCATAAAAAAGCCCGTCCCTTTTTATTATCTTTGTAACAAGTTAACCATCCTTTCTCCGTGAGGCGACGTAGCACAGTTGTGACGGAAGTATAAGCTAATTCACGGTCGGGATCGGATAAAATCTTTTCGTGAACATCTTTTACGGTCACTGTTCCCATTTCCCAGACAATTTCGAGGATTTCTCTCTCTAATGAACCAAGGGAAAGTTTTTTCGGACGATAATTGGGCAATATATTCATTAATCTATGTGTGGTGTCTTTTATTATTAGTTTATCTATGTTTATCTAAAATATAGTAGTAATATCTGCTCAAATGTTAATTAATTTTATAGATTCTTGATAATATGCCAAAATCCTAAGAGTTATTACTCAAAAAGTCCCATTAATTCTTGTCGTACGGGAGCGATATATCGCAGAGCAACTTTTAAATTATAAAAAAATCTCGCTTCCGTGCGGGTCTATTACCTAATACTGGGCGGGTCTGTTATTCAGTATTTAACTACTAGTGCCAGATGTGAATTACTAACTTTACCAATATTATGTAAGATATGAAACTAATAAACATATAGCATTAACAGTAATTTGTTCTGTTGTTGCTGACTTGGTTAAAGGGTTATTCAACAATTAAATTTAAGCTTCCTAAGAAACAATTTTCACTTCATAAAGAGTTTCAATCCAAACTTTTGCGCAGCCATAGATGGGATTATCAGGACGATAGATAACACGACAACCTCCTGGTATTTCTACCTCATGGGCATAAATATTGCTAATTCCTTTTCTTGGTGAGCTAGCCAGACTGTCTTGTTCCGATGAAGCAGACCTAACAGTAGTCCCTTTGCAGATGCACCGCTTCTTCACTGTAATCACTGGCTCTTTTTTGGAGTGTTGTTCATTATCTTTAATTACGTGTGTATTGACATGGATAACAGTCTTAGAGGGCTTTCTGGGGTTGCGCCAGCGAGGAGCAGGTCCTCTTTTACGTTTACTGATTACGGGTTTTCCATTAAACAAAGGAATAAGCCACATTTTTCCAGTCTTATAAGCTCCCTCGACTCTGCCTTGAGCCAGAATAGCTCTCAGTCGAGCAGAAGATATGTTTAAAATTTTAGCTGCTGTTGTAGTACCGACTATCATTTAACTCTAACCTTATCGCAATAGTTTTTTATCATAGCTCATAAATCTAATCAAATAGGTGGGTAGCAAATCTGTCAACTCAATCAGTTCGATCGCGATTGTGTCTTAATAGATGAAGGGTATGGGGGACACAATACCTGAAAGATAACTGCCATACACCATTAGTAGGGGTTTGGCAGTGCATCCACCCCTACTTAAAATCCCCCCGACGCGCGGGGTGTAGGGAAAAGAAAAAATTGTGTTTCTAGTTCATTTTAAGTTTAATTAGGTTGACTTACTTGATTCCTATAACATTGCTACGAAATTTCACCATCTCTTCACTAGCTTTATAGTGCAAAGCAATTTGAGATATGTTCATCTTTTTCTGTTTTGCCCACAGTAAACCCCGTCTGGGAATTTGCAAACATCCCCCTAAATATACCGCTTCGTCTTCGTCTTGTTGTCTGCGTTGAAACAGTCCTGTTTTTGGCTCGCGACTAACCATTTTATGCTTGAGAATAATATGAGCAAATTCGTGCATTAAATTAGATTGCTGGCGTACAGGTGCGTGACGAGAATTATGAATAATATAGAGTTGCTAGTAATGGCTCAAAGGCTTTAAAACCTAATACACTACGTTGTTTAGTAGCGATCGCTGGCTCAGACTACCTGTTTTCCTGCTTCATCAAAAGTATTTTGAAAAAAATTTGACCTTTTATGAATAACAATTCATAATTATATTTGTGTATAAGCGTTCATAATCTAATCATGACTCGCAAAACAAGGGAACTTTCAGGCAGACCCAGAGAATTTGATCGCGATGCTGCTCTGGCAAAAGCAATGGATGTATTTTGGGAACAGGGTTTTTCTAGAACTACTTATGCAGCCTTAGAGAAAGCTACTGGATTGCATCGGCAGAGTCTAGTTTATGCCTTTGGTGATAAGAAAGCACTTTTTCACGCTGTTTTACAACATTATGAAATAACACGAGTGCAATCTGTTCTCAACCAACTGCGAGCTTCTGGATCACCTTTGGCAAATATTAAAGCTGTATTGGATTTATGGCTTAATGATGCTCGCCGAGAAACTACTTCTGGTTGTCTATTTGTAAATATATCGGGGGAGTTAGGTCAGACAGAACCAGTCTTTGCTAAATTAATCGAACAATCCACCCAACAGTTAGTTCAGGCATTCGAGCGGATAATTGAACTAGGGCAAATGAGGGGTGAAATTATCTCTCATGTTAATGCAACAGACCTGGCGCGACAGGCGATCGCAGTGGGAGATGGTGCATTGTTACGAAGTCGAGTTAGTGGCGATCCTTCTTTTGCTGAATCAGCTTTTCAAGCTTTCTTATCATCTATTAAACGTTAGACAAGGGTATTGTAAAGTTCATGACTTGAATCCTTGCTGAAGCTTGATTGATTATGTTCATCTAATTTATGAATAAACATTCACAAAAGGAGTTAGTTGATGATGGTTACAAATTCATCTATGAATCACCAAGAGTTTCGAGCGCGCCAGAAAACTATTGAGTTAGAAGGAATTATGGATTTTCCAGTCCGAGTTGCTTACACCGATTTGGGTGAGGGAGAACCGATTGTTTTACTACATGGCATTCCTACCTGGTCTTATTTGTATAACAATGTCATTCCCAAATTAGTAGAGAACTATCGAGTCATTGCCCCTGATCTTTTGGGTCACGGTTGGTCGGATCGTCGCGATCGCTTCGACCGCTCTCTAGTAATACAAGCCAAAATGATTCTAAGGTTTTTAGACTTCCTCAAGCTCGAAAGGGTCAATCTAGTAGGACACGATACTGGGGGTGGGGTCAGTTTAATCTTAGCGATTGAAGCTTCAGAGAGGATTAATCGCCTAGTTCTTGCCAATATTGTTGTTTATGATTCCTGGCCCATCGATGATATGTTAATGCTGGGACATCCTATGTGGAAACACAAATCTAACCAGGAGATTGTAGATTACTTAGTTGGTGGACTAGAATATGGCATTTCCAGACCAGAACAACTTACAGAGGAGTTTAAAGAAGGTATTGTAGCTCCTTATGCTGATGAGGAAGGAAAAATTAGTTTAATTCGCAACGCATCAGCATTAAATACCAACCACACGATGGCGTTAGTCGAGCGTCATTCTACTATTACGGCGCAGACTTTGCTGCTGTGGGGCGTAGAGGATCCCTGGCAGCAAATTAAAGATGGGGAACGATTAAAGCAAGAAATTCCCAATGCCAAATTGGTACGAGTCGAAAAAGCCTCGCACTGGATTCCCCAAGATGCCCCAGAAGAATTTGCTAGCGAAATTCAGACATTTCTACAACAGACGCAGCAGATATCTTAGTTTAGATTTAACGTGTGGCTTCTGGCGTACTAGCTAAGGATGCTCCAACATTGGCGATCGCAGTTTCGAGATTTTTATCCGCTTTTAGTTTAAAACAATTTCTAACCCTCAAGTAAAGCTTCTACAAACTCATAACTAGAAAAAGGGCGTAAGTCTTCAATACCTTCTCCTGCGCCAATAAACCTAATGGGTAGGTTGAGTTGTTTAGCAACAGCCAAAGCTACACCACCTTTGGCACTACCATCTAGTTTGGTTAAAACCACCCCACTTAGTTGGGCTGCTTCGCTAAATACTTGTGCTTGACGCAGACCATTTTGTCCGAGGGTAGCATCGAGAACTAATAAGGATTCTACTTGGGCATTGGAGGCTTTTTTGTCAATGATACGGCGGATTTTGGCTAATTCTGCCATCAAGTTCTTTTTATTTTGTAATCTTCCCGCAGTGTCTATTAAGAGTAATTCGATGTTACGGGCGTTGGCTGCTGAAACAGCATCATATACTACTGATGCAGGGTCAATATTTTTTCCTGGGTTGGCAATGACTTCTGTATTACTTCTTTCGCCCCATACTTGCACTTGTTGTACTGCTGCTGCGCGGAAGGTGTCTGCTGCTGCGATGAGACAACTATAACCTGATTGTTGAGCCATATTGGCTAGTTTCCCAATAGTGGTAGTTTTTCCTGCGCCGTTGACTCCTGTAAGTAACCAAATATTGAACTTATCTTTTTCAGGAACGAAATCTTTATTATCTTGTCCTTCTAGGGGTTTATCTAGGATGTCTTGTAAAATTTCTTTAAGATATGCGATCGCCTGTTCTGGTGGTAGGGCTTCTTCTTTGAGTTTCCCTTGTAAGGTTTCAATAATATAGTCGGTGGCTTCTATTCCCACATCTGCTTGCAGTAGTAAGGCTTCAATTTCCATTACTGCATCTTTATTTAAAGGACCTTGACCAACTACGGATTTAAGTTGAACAATGAGACTACGGCGAGTTTTCCCTAAGCCTTGACGCAGTTTTGTGAGCCAAGTAATCTCTTCTTCGGAAACATCTTCTACACTTCTTCCTTGATTAGCTAAAACCTTGGCTGACCAAATAAAGTCTTCATCTATTTCTGGGACTTCTTCTACAATTGCAGTCTCTTTGAGTTTTTCTAGTCCTTGGGATTTTTGCATCCACGCAGGGACATTTTGGGGAGTTGATTCGGTTTCTTTCTGCTCTGTTACTACTTCTTCTATAGTTTCTGTTTCTACAGTGGGGGTTTGAGTCTGGTTTGGTGCGGTAGCTTCTTCTACTGTGGTTTCGGTTTCATCTTTGGGAGCGGTTTCTGTTGCGCTTGACTCTTCTTTTCGTTGCTGAATATTTTGGTAAGCAGCTTTTGCCCAAGCAAGATAATCTTCTTGTGAGGGAGTATCCGTAGTTTGTTCTGTCTCTTCTGTAGTTTCTACGGTAGTTACTTCAGGAGTTGTTTCGAGATTCTCTTTGGCTGGTGCTTTTTCGCTATGCTGACGACGAAACCAATTAAACATAAGAGGAAGGTGTATCTATGAACTAGTTATATAATTTGTATTTTAAATGCTCAATGGCACATTCATTAGATCACAAACTTATTGATGAAGCCAGGGGTGGAAGTCCCGCTTACAAAAGCGAAAAATTGGATTACAAACCGAAAAAAGCTCTGAGTGTTGTTTCCACTGTTAGGAATATCCCATATAAGAGTAGAACCAGCAGTTAATTGGGTAACTCCGTTGAGAGTTATAGTTAGTTGGATTTTGTTCTTAACCTAAAATAAGGCTAACTAATGACCAACTACCAATGACCAATGATCAATGATAAGTTACCTCCAGTTAACATCGAAGCAGAAGAAGCAATCTTGGGTGGAATTTTACTCGATCCTGAAGCAATGGTGAGAGTTGCAGATATTTTAGTTAAATCCGCTTTTTCTCTACAGTCCCATCAACAAATTTATGATGCAGCCCAAATTCTTCATTCTCAAGGTAAACCTACAGATTTAATGGCGGTTAGTAGTTATCTTGCAGATCATAATCTTTTATCCGCTGTGGGGGGAACAACTAAATTAGCGCAACTGGTCAATCGTACTGTGTCGGCTGTTAATATTGACCGCTATGCTAACTTGGTGATGAATAAGTATGCTCGTCGTCAATTAATTACTGCTGGACATGAAATTGTCGATCTCGGTTATGACACCACTAAAGATTTAGAAGTTGTTTTAGACGAATCGGAACAAAAAATCTTTCGTCTGTCTCAAGATCGACCCCAACAGGGATTAATCCCCATTTCTGATACTTTAATTACCACTTTCAACACTATTGAAGAGTTACACCAAGAAACTGTATTACCAGGTATTCCTTCAGGTTTTTATGATTTAGATGCTGTTACTAGTGGTTTTAGTCGTTCTGATTTAATTATTCTTGCTGGTCGTCCTTCTATGGGGAAATGTTTAGCTGCTGATTCTGAATTAGTTTGTCAAGACGGTAGTATTAGAACTATTGAAGAGATATATAACCGTCGTCAAGATTCTCTTTTGACTCTGCAACCTAACAGTCGATTTACTTGGACGAAACCATCAGCCTTTGTCGATGATGGAATTAAACCGATTTATCGTGTGACTACTCGCTTGGGAAGAAAAATTGAAACTACCCAAAATCACCCTTTTCTCACTATTCAAGGTTGGCGCAGTTTAGGGAAATTGCAAGTTGGTAATACAATTGCTGTCCCTCGTAAAATTAATGTGTTTGGGGATAAAAATATCTCTGAAAAACGAGTCAAGTTATTAGCCTACTTAATTGGGGATGGTTGCTTAACGAAAACTTGTCCAGAATTTACTAACGCTAACCCACTATTGCAAGATGATTTTATTCTTGCTGTTTCTAGTTTTACTGGACTTACTTCCAAAAAAATAACTTCTAATGGAACAATAACAACATCGATAAGAGTTAGTAAAGATCGAGCTTTTATAAATTGTTATCGCCAAATATTTGCTCAAAATTTAAGACAGGTAGTTAATAATCAAGATAAATCTATTAACCAGATATCCACATTGCTAAAAGTCAGTCCTTCTCTAGTAAGACTATGGCTCAAAGGGTGTTGTGTTCCCAATGATAATAATTTTAAAGAGTTATGTAATTTACTAAAGGTTGAAACTCAAAATATTGCACCTCATGGAATATTAGCGATTAGTAAAAATAGCCCTAACGCTTTAACACTTTGGCTACAAGAATTAGGTTTATGGGGTAAGGATGCTCATAGTAAGACTATTCCTCAGCTTATTTTTACTTTGAAACCTACCTTAGTTGCTTTATTTCTGAATCGTTTGTATGCTACTGATGGTTGGGCAACTGTATTAAAAAGTGGGCAGTCACAATTAGGTTACGCTACAGTTAGTGAGAAATTAGCCCGACAAATACAACATCTATTACTAAGATTCGGAATTATCGCATCTCTTAAATCCCGCTTAGTTAAATATAAGAGTGACCATAGACAGGTTTGGCAATTAGATATTACTGATGCTCAGTCAATCAAAAATTTTATTGATGAAATTGGAATTTTTGGTAAGGATCAAGCTGTTACTACTGTTCGTGAAGCAATATCAAAGAAAAGGTATCAGACAAATCGCGATCTAATTCCCCTAGAAATTTGGCAAGAATTGAAACAAGCTAAAGGAGAAGAATCTTGGGTAGCTTTAGCTAAACGTTCAGGAATTAAAGGATATAGTAATATTCATGTGGGTAAAAGAAAATTATCTAGAGAAAGACTATTCAAACTAGCTTATGCTTTGGATAATATTGCCTTGCAAAATATAGCGACTAGCGAAATTTATTGGGATGAGATTGTTAGTATTGAAGCTATAGGTAAGCAGCAAGTTTACGACTTAACCATCCCCGAAACTCATAATTTTGTCGCTAATGATATTTGTGTTCACAATACAGCTTTAGCTCTTTGTATTGCTGCTAATATTGCGAAAAAACAGCAACTTCCTACCGCTATCTTTAGTTTAGAAATGTCGCGGGAACAACTCGCCCAAAGACTCTTAGCTAGTGAAGCAAAAATTGCTAGTAATCGGTTGCGTTCGGGAAGAATTAGCCAAAATGAAATAGAATCTCTGGTTAATGGGGTTACTACTCTTTCTGAGATACCTATATATATAGATGACACCGCTAATCTTTCTATTATGCAAATGCGATCGCAGGTTCGCAGGTTACAAGGACAGCTTAAATCAGAATTGGGTTTAGTGTTACTAGACTACTTACAACTGATGGAAGGCAGTGGTAGTGATAACAGGGTACAAGAATTATCTAAGATTACGCGGAGTCTTAAAGGTTTAGCAAGAGAAGTTAATGTTCCCATTATTGCCTTATCTCAGTTAAGTCGCGGTGTTGAGCAAAGAAATAACAAACGTCCCATGTTATCAGATTTGAGAGAAAGCGGAAGTATTGAGCAAGATGCAGATTTAGTAATAATGTTATATCGGGATGAATATTATAACCCTGATACTCCAGATAGAGGTATTGCAGAAGCAATTATCGTTAAACATAGAAATGGACCAGTAGGTACAGTAAAATTAATTTTTAAAGCAGAATTTACCAAGTTTGAAAATTTAGCTAGACCTAGTAATTATTAATAAGTAGTTAGTGGTTAGTGGTTAGTAGAGAAGAGAGTGGGGAGCTTTTTTTATGTTTATTTGTGCCTACCTACTTATGATTAATGTTCAATGTTAAATCCTAAACGTCGTTTGTGGTTACTTTGTTGTGTAATAGTTTTAATTATTGGTGTTTTTTTTCGCTGCTATAATATTGACAAAAAAGTCTATTGGCATGATGAGGTTTTTACTTCGGTTAGAGTCAGTGGCTATAATGGACAAGAAATTGTCAACGAAATATTTACAGGACAAATTATTCAGCCTCAAGAATTATTAAAATATCAAAAAATAACTCCTGAAAAAACTTGGCAAGATACCTTAGATAAACTTATTGAACATCCAGAACATCCACCACTATTTTATCTTTTATCTCGTGGTTGGCAAGGAATCTTTGGTAGCTCTATATTTTCTAGTCGCAGTCTTTCGGTAGTTATCAGTTTTTTGCTATTCCCTTCTATTTTTTGGTTATGTTGGGAACTATTTAACTCAATCAATATTAGCTTGACTGCTATTGTGTTAACTGTTGTTTCTCCTCTTCATGTAATTTATGCTCAAGAAGCAAGAGAATATAGTTTATGGACAGTGAGTATTTTATTATCTTGTGCTGCTTTAGTTAAAGCTATTAAAAGTAATAAAAGGTTTTGGTGGCTCATCTATAGTTTAAGTTTGGGATTAAATTTTTATACTTCTTTACTGTCGGTTTTATTGGCATTATCTCAAACAATATATATATTCTTATCAACTAGATTCAAGATTACTAAAACAACAATCAATTTTTTGCTATCACAATTGGGAGCAGTTCTATTATTTTCTCCTTGGCTAATTGTAATTTATGAAAACTATGGTGTATTAGAACATAAAACAAGTTGGACTAATATATCTAAACCATTTATTGAGCTTTTGTTTGCTTGGGGATTACATCTAATTAGTATTGTCTGGGATTTTCACCCTAGTATTAACTTATTTATTGCACTAATAGCTGCTCCAGTTTTTTTGCTGTTTATTACCATCACTATAATTTCGCTGTATCGTTACACCACTCCTAAGATTTACTTATTAATAACCTGTTTAATTATTGTTCCTGCTTTGGGTCTAATATTACCTGATTTAATTGAAGGCGGTCAAAAGTCGGTGATGACAAGATACTTTATTCCGAGTTTATTAGGGATTCAAGTTAGTATTGCTTACTGGTTGGGTACAGATAAATTTTTTTCCAGTAAACTCCGTATTGGCATTCTCAGTTTATTCATAATTTTAGGGATAGTATCTTGTTCAATTTCTTCCCAAGCTGATACTTGGTGGAATAAAGTGGTAGGATATCATAATCCAGAAATTGCGAAGCTTATCAACAAATACGAAAAACCCTTGGTGATTAGTAATAATCGAGATATTAATACAGGGAGTCTTATTTCATTAAGTTATTTACTAGAAGACAAAGTAAGGCTAATTCTAACTACTGAGGATAAGATACCTATAGTAGAGAAAAATGGTTTTAGTGAAGTGTTAGTTTGGAATTTATCGGACGATTCTTTGATTCAGTTTCAAGAAAAAAATAACTGTTCTATTTCTGTTGTTGAAGGAAACTATTATCCGCAACTGTGGTTGGTTGATTTTTCTGCTTAGTTGCCTTGGTGGATTCTACCACTGCTAGAGATACCAAATTCCCCTTCAGGGATTTTTAGGCTTCAAGGATAAAGAAAGAATAATTTTAAAAATTTTTGCAAACTAATGTTGCTTATTGTAACAAATAACCTCGGAAATTAGCAAAACTTAATTTAAGTCTTTATCCTGAAGGGTATTACAGCCTCACAAAAGCTAAGGATAAAAATTTTTAATCATCTCTTAGCTTTGAGTTATAGGCTGTAAGTATATTGGCTTTCAAGGGTTTTCTCGTATCCTACTGTTTAGGTGGTGCTAAGAATTGGTTGAAGTCTGAATCCCAATTCCTATACCTAAGATACTGGATTAATTGTTCAAGCTGGTTCTGGTGAATTAGCCAAGTTAGTTAGAGACAAGTCCAATCTACCGAAATTTCATTGGATAGATGCAGCAACCAGTGAAAGTCTTTACTCACCAACTATTGCTGGTTAAAACTAAAGTACATGGTAGCAGACAATCCATTAGGTGCAATACTTCAGGGTTTGCAGCTATTGCTATTAAACCAGATAAGCAAGGAAACAAATTTGTTACCAAAGTTAAGCCAAAACAAATATATACCCACGCTAAAGTAGGAGATATTGTTAATGTCACTTTAGAAAAAGACCGCAAACACGTCAAAAGTGGTATTTATATCACCCGCGTTAAAACTCCTACCAAAACAAGTGTAGAAGTCAAGATAAACGGACATCCCATCAGCAGCAAGTTATTTAATTTTGTTCATCGTAGCGACGGTTATGATTATAGCTTTGCTGAACTGCTGTCAGTTTAAATACTATTTACACCAATTTACTCGAATTTTATGCTATCTAGTCCCTAGACAAAAACCATTGTCATGGCTTCATCAGAACAAGAAATTAATCATCTTATTGCTAATGTGGCACTAAGAATTAGACAATCTTTGGATTTGTCAGATATTTTGCCAGCAACAGCAGAAGGATTAAGAGAACTTTTAAAATGCGATCGCGTAATTATTTATCGTTTTGATCCTGACGGGAATGGTATCGTGACAGTAGAATCTGTTGCTGAGTCTCGATGGTCACTGTTAGATCGTGTTATCAAAGACCCTTGTTTTGAGGAATCTTGGAATTACAAATATCGAAAAGGTTTGGTAACAGCGATCGCTGATATCAGTGCTGCAAATATAGATGAATGTCACCGAGAGTTTTTACAAAAGTTTGATGTCAAAGCTAATTTAGTCGCCCCCATTCTACAAGGAGAGAAGGTTGAACCCCAAGAAAATAATCATCTTTGGGGATTGCTTATTGCTCATTATTGCCAACAACCTCGACAATGGCAAGAATCTGATTTTAAATGTATTAAACAGATAGCCAACCAAGTGGCGATCGCCATTAAACAAGCAGAACTGATTAATCAAAATTATCAAGAACTCAGACAAAGAAAATTAGCTCAACAACAAGCGCAACAAACCTATAAATTTCTTCAGACTATTATTGAACATCTGCCAGTAGCAGTGTTTGTCAAAGATGCTAACCCTGAAAACTTTGGTGAATTCCAACTGTTGAATCCTGCGATAGAAAGAATATTTGGTTTAGATGCTTACCAAGCTTTAGGCAAAACTGTCTATGATTATTTCCCTTTTGCTCAAGCAGAAATATTTACTCAACAAGATCGAGAAGCCATAAGCCAAGGGAAACCCCTAGAAATACTAGAAGAATCTATTTATGATAAAAAACTGGGTAATAGAATCATTAAAGTTATGAAAATTCCTATTTACAATGAACTGCATCAACCCCAACATATTTTAGGTATTGCAGAAGATATCACGGCTCGAAGACAAGCAGAAATTGAACTTAAACAAGCCAAAGATGAACTGGAATTAAGAGTCGCTCAAAGAACACAAGAGTTACAAAATGCCTATCAAAGATTACAACAAGAACTAAGCCGTAGAGAAGAAGCTCAAATTGCACTACAAAATAGTGAAGCGAGTCTAAGAGAGTCAGAGAGAAGGTGGCGTAGTCTATTAGAGAATGTTCGTCTGTTAGTTATTAGTTTGGATCGAGAAGGAAAAATTGATTATGTTAATCCTTTTCTACTAGAACTTATTAACTACAATCTGACTGAAGTAACAGGAAAAAACTGGTTTACTGAATTTCTATCATCTGAGGAGCAAGAATCAGCCAAAGCCATCCACAATCAAATACTCCAACCCAGTTTTAGTAGTTCTCTTTATTATCAACAAAAAGTAATTTTTCCCAAATCAAGAACCGAAAAAACTATAGCCTGGAATTGTACCCAACTGCGTAACACTGAAGGAGAAGCTATAGGTGTCATCTGTATAGGGGAAGATATCACAGAACAACAAGCCATTCAGAAGAAGAAAGATGAATTTGTCTCTGTGGTAAGTCATGAATTACGTACCCCCTTAACTTCCATTCGAGGTGCATTGGCTCTATTAGCAGAAGATAAAATCGATCCTCAAAGCGAACAAGGTAAGCATTTACTGAAAATTGCTAACAGTAGCACTAAAAATCTAGTTAAGCTAGTTAACGATCTGTTAGAACTAGAACATTTCGAATCTGGCACTATTGAACTAGCCAAGGAACAAGTAAATACTAATGAACTAATGTTGCGGTCTGTAGATCGGGTGCAAATTTTGGCAAATAAAGCCAAAGTGGATATTGAAATTGTAGAATCAGATATTAACTTTCAAGCAGATTGCGATCGCCTTATTCAAGTTTTAACTAATTTACTCAGTAATGGCATTAAATTCTCTGAACCCAACAGTATTATTACTTTGAGTGCAGTTGTTCAAAACCTGCCCTCTCCTAGCATTCTATTTGCAGTACAAGATCGTGGTAGGGGTATTCCTTCAGACAAGTTAGAAAGTATTTTTGAACGTTTCAATCAAGTTGATGCTTCCGACTCCAAAACCAAAGGGGGTACAGGTTTAGGATTAGCTATTTCTCGTAACATCATCGAACAACATGGCGGTAAAATTTGGGCAGAGAGTATTTATGGAGAAGGGAGCATCTTCTATTTCACTATCCCCACCTTAAAGGATGAGGGATAGGGAGACTCGGCGGGACTGGGGAATTGGGGCGGGAAGGAGACTTCACAACAAAACCGATACGGACATCTCACGGTGAGCCGTGCTCCCGCTCACCCGTGTCCTCCTCTTTTGGCTTCAATACCTAGATATATTAAGTCTCCTCCCGGGGGGGATTGGGGATTGGGGAATTGGGGAGGTCGCTAGACTTCGTCGCCCTTAACCGAACGCGCACCTTCGGTGAGGGGAGACTGGGGAGATAGGGAAGTAATACTTATTACTTATTACTTATTACTTATTACTTCTGAGTCCTTAATCCTTCATCCTTCCTATCCCACCACACCTCATCCTTCATCCTTGGGAGGAAAGTTCTTAATTGGTTCAATATCTTTGCTATTTTGGTATCCAGAGGATTCATACAAGATAGCTAATGAGCAACGACAAACCGCTAAATATCCTGATCAGTAATGATGATGGCATTTTCGCCTTGGGAGTTCGTACTTTAGCAGACACTTTGGCACAAGCAGGACACCATATTACAGTAGTTTGTCCCAATCGCGAACGTTCTGCAACAGGACATGGACTGACATTACACCAACCTCTTCGCGCTGAGGCGGTAAATTCAATTTTTCATGATAGTGTTACAGCTTGGAGTTGTTCGGGAACACCAGCCGATTGTGTTAAATTTGCTCTGAGTGCAGTATTAGATACCCGTCCTGATTTAGTTCTTTCGGGAATTAACCACGGCCCCAATTTAGGAACGGATGTTTTATACTCAGGTACAGTGTCGGCTGCGATGGAAGGAACTTTAGAAGGTATCCCCAGTATTGCTTTTAGTTTGGCAAGTTTTGCCCATTTTGAATTTCAAGTAGCAGCTAATTTTGCGGTTAAGTTAATCGAGAAGTTAGATATAACTCACTTTCCCAAACGACCCTTACTTAGCGTTAATATTCCCCCTGTAACAGCAGAAGAAATTGCAGGAGTGTTAATTACTCGTCAGGGTTTGCGTCGTTATATTGAGAAATTTGAAAAACGTTATGACCCCCGTGGCAAAAGTTACTATTGGTTAGTAGGAGAAATTATCGAAGATATACCCCAACCAGAAGATCCTAATTTACCACCTCACATCCTTACAGATGTCCAAGCCATACGCGATCGCTATATTACCATTACTCCTCTACAATACAATCTTACAGATGCAGTAACAGCTAAATATCTTTACGATCAAAACTGGCTCGAAACTTAAAAATTTTGCCCAACCTCACCAAGTTTTTAGAAATTCAGTGTATGCTATCCAAAAGTGAGTGTGTGAGGACAAGTTAATGGATTTTCATAGCAATGCTTTAGAAATCCTCAAGCAAACCAGTAGGACTTTTTATATTCCTATTAGTCTTTTACCAAAAGAGTTACAAGACACAGTAGCTTCTGCATATTTGTGTATGCGTGCTATTGATGAGATTGAAGACCACGATCTATTAGATAACCAAACTAAAATAGAGCTATTACAAAAAATTAGTTTTAATTTACAATCCCAAGAATATCAGGGTAATGCAGATAATTTTGCTGATAGTTTGCAACCCTACAGTGATATCTTGCCAGAAGTAACTTTACGGATTGGTGAATGGGCAAATCTCCCGTCAGAAACCATCTCACCCCGTATCTGGGATGCTACTGCAGCTATGGCAGATCGTATGGCTTATTGGGCAAAAGTAAACTGGAATATTCAAACCCTAGCTGATTTAGATGCCTATACTTTTAGTGTTGCTGGTGCAGTGGGTTTACTTCTTTCTGATATCTGGGCTTGGTATGATGGCACAGAAACTAATCGTTCTTATGGGATTGGTTTTGGTCGTGGACTACAAGCTGTAAATATTATACGCAACCGTGATGAAGACTTGAGTCGAGGAGCAGACTTTTTCCCTGATGGTTGGCAAAGTAAGGATATGCAAGAATATGCTCGCTCTCAACTACAACTAGGGAAATTATATACTGATGCCTTACCTAATAGTCCTGCCTTAGACTTTTGTCGCATTCCTTTAGCCTTAGCTTTCGCTACTCTAGATGCGATCGCATTAGGAAAAGCAAAATTAAGCCGTAGTGAGGTATTATCCCTAGTTAGCAACTTTTAGCAGCAATTGATATTGGAGTAAAAAGTAGCAAAAACTCATAAATTAGACAGGAGTTTTAATGGAAACCAAAAAGACCTAAAACCTTTATGTATAAAGAGTTTTAACTGTTGTACGATAATCAAGTATCCTAACTGGAAGATTCTTGCACAATAACAAAAGGTTGCACAATTAAAGTGATAAATTGTTTTTCAGGATTATTATTCCATTGACTTAGCTGATTGGCAGAAGGTTTAGCGATTTGTTTTTGTTGTATCCAACGACTTACTAAACTAGTATTGTCTTGGGCGATCGCTTCTCCTACTGCTACCAAATCTAATGCAGCATCAACTACAATAACCACATCTCTCTTAGCATGGGGGAGAACATCTCGCCAATCAATTGTTGCAATATCTTTGGTTAATCTTTCTTGGATATCAGACATTTAGTATATGATTTTAAAAACAATAGTGTTCATCCTAAATTGAAAGAGCTATATTTGCAAGGAATAGGGATAAATTATGAGGGATTAGGAGTAAGGAGTTAGGTCAGAGGTCAGGGGTCAGAGGGATTGATTGTTATTACTTATTACTTCCTCATCCTTGATCCTTCCTGCTTTGGATTGTTTATCACATAACCTAGAATGGAGTTAAGATGACATAGCAATGTTATGTGAAACAAAATGAAATTATGGTTGCAACTGCTAGTCATCCCCAGTATGAAGTTAAAGATTTAGCTTTAGCTCCTGTTGGTAAACAAAGAATTGAATGGGCAGCTAGAGAAATGCCCGTAATTAAACAAGTTAGAGAGCGTTTTGCTCAAGAAAAGCCTTTAGCAGGAATTAGACTCGTCGCTTGTTGTCACGTTACTACAGAAACAGCTAATCTAGCTATTACCCTACAAGCTGGTGGTGCAGATGCACTATTGATTGCTAGTAACCCCTTATCTACTCAAGATGATGTTGCTGCTTGCTTAGTGGCAGATTATGACATTCCTGTATATGCCATTAAAGGAGAAGATAACGAAACCTATCACCGTCATGTGCAGATTGCTCTCGACCACAAGCCCAATATTATTATTGATGATGGTAGTGATGTAGTAGCGACTTTAGTTAAAGAAAGACAAGATCAACTCAGCGATCTTATTGGCACTACAGAAGAAACTACTACTGGTATCGTGCGCTTAGAAGCAATGTTCAAAGATGGGGTACTTACCTTCCCTGCGATGAACGTAAACGATGCAGAAACTAAGCACTTCTTTGATAATCGTTATGGTACTGGTCAATCAACTCTTGATGGTATCATCCGTGCCACTAACATTTTACTAGCTGGTAAAACTATAGTTGTTGCTGGTTATGGCTGGTGTGGTAAAGGTGTTGCCATGCGTGCTAAAGGCATGGGTGCTAATGTAATCGTAACGGAAATTAACCCAGTTAGAGCGATCGAAGCTGCGATGGATGGCTTTAGAGTTATGCCAATGATTGAAGCTGCACCCCAAGGAGATTTATTTGTTACTGTTACAGGAAACAAGCACGTAATTCGTCCTGAACATTTTTCGACAATGAAAGATGGGGCGATGGTGTGTAATTCGGGTCACTTTGATATTGAAATCGATCTTAAATCTCTTGGTG
>JAAUYH010031951.1_pt1 | contig 20580 bp, 21 predicted proteins | sample 7278061 | NCBI WGS metagenome assembly JAAUYH01 (sample SAMN14350203, study PRJNA611818) | marine sediment metagenome | isolation source: surface marine sediment (0.6m) | place: French Polynesia: Moorea | collected 2018-08 | reverse complement strand
GAACCCATGAGGACATAATAATATTATGTCCCTACCAATAAGCTGCTGTAGGGATTTAACAATGTTAAATCCTCTTTGTCATTTTCTCACAACTGAAACCTGATTGCTATATTTGTTTTAATCTTTATCTCTTGACAACAACAGAATTCTAACTTTCACCTGCTAAAATCGTCATGTCACTGCAGAATCAGTCATTAAAGGTGACAAAAGATCAATCAAGTGGGGTGAGGATGAAAACATGAAGCTACTAAAAAGCCTTTTCTGGGGACTGCTTACGTCTCAAACAATAGGACTTGCAGTTGATGCCAATGATCTCGAATATTGGGACTTTGATGTTAGACAAAATCGTGTGGAAATCATCACAGAAGAGGGGGTTCGGCCTAAAGCTTCAATGATTGCTAATCCTACTCGTCTCATTATTGATTTACCTGGAGTTAACTTAGGAAAACCAAAAATTTCGCAAGATAAAATTACGGGTTACATCAAAGAGGTCAGAGTTGGCCAGTTTAATCCTTATACCACTCGTATTGTAGTGGAATTAGACCCACAATATTCCATGCGGCCTTGGGAAGTCAAAGTCCGCAGTTTAGCGGATAACCGTTGGTATGTGCAGTTATCGGACTTTCAACCCCATTCCGTCTATTCTTTGCCCCCAGAAGAAGAACCCGTCGCCATTATTGTCCCCTTACCTAAGCCTAGTAGTCCCGTTTATGGGGGAGGGAGTGGTTATACGGTGGTGATCGATCCGGGCCACGGAGGAAGAGATCCCGGGGCCATCGGATTGCGAGGATTACAGGAAAAACGGGTGGTTTTGTCTATTTCGGCTGAAGTTGCCAGAATTTTAAAACAACGGGGTTTTAGAGTGGTTCTGACCCGTTCTGGGGACTCGTTTGTATCGTTGAGGGGACGGGTACAACGGGCTGAAAATAGTAACGCGAAGGTGTTTGTTAGTATCCATGCTAATGCGGTGGGAGGGAATCAATCTCAGGTCAATGGGATGGAAACTTATTATTTTTCTTCTGGTTATGGCCTCGCTTTGACCATTCACCGTAATATTTTACGGGGGGTGAGTGTTTCTCGAAATCGTGGCCTCAAAAAAGCACGGTTTTATGTGTTAAGAAAAACGTCGATGCCGGCGGCCTTAGTTGAGGTGGGGTTTGTAACAGGAAGGACGGATAATCGTAACTTGAGTAGTGCTAGTTATCGCAAGAAAATGGCTGAGGCGATCGCGAATGGGATTACAGAGTATTTAAGATAAAATGTCAAAAACACACCATCTTAAGAGATTGTAATGGTACAAGCAGGGTCTAAACCACTAACATTAGCAGAATTTTTGGAACTACCAGAAACGAAACCTGCTAGTGAATATATCGACGGAAATATTATTCAAAAACCCATGCCAAAAGGTCGTCATAGTCGCTTGCAAGGAAAACTCTGTTCCACCATCAATCAGGTTGCAGAAGACGCTAAAATTGCCTATGCTTTTCCAGAATTAAGATGCAGTTTTGGGGGTCGTTCTATTGTTCCGGATATCGCTATTTTTCAATGGGAACGTATACCATTCACCCCAGAAGGTGGTGTGCCAGATAATTTTAATTTAGCACCAGATTGGACTATTGAAATTCTTTCCCCAGACCAACGCCCCAATAAAGTCTTGGGTAATATTCTTCATTGTCTAGAATATGGTTGTCATCTTGGTTGGTTCATTGACCCAGATGATCTGAGTATTTTGTGTTTGCGGCCACAGCAACAGCCGAGTCTTGCTCAGAAGAATCAACTTCTTCCTGTCTATCCTCAGTTAGATTTAGAACTGACGGTTTCGCAAGTTTTTGGCTGGTTGAACATGAATTAAGCAGCAATTAATTGATGAAAGATAAAGGATTTAAGAGACTGTTTATAAACAAAAGATTAAGACGGTAGGGTGGGCAAATAAGAGTTTTATTTGGATTAGCCATCAAGTAGAAAACTTTGCCCACCTTACAAAATTGTTTTTTAATATTCCTGTAACAAAGACTCTCTAATAAAGGCGATCGCTAATGAGATTACAGAATATTTAAGATAAAATATGAGAAAAAAATATTAATTTCCGTGACAAAAGACTATTGTTGTAGTAAGTTAATACTATCTTATGAAAAATCGTATTGGTCAAACAGAAGGGTAAAAAAATGACACAAACCATTACTATGTCAGCCCTCTATAACAAACTGGCTACATTAGGATTCAATAAAAAATATATCCGAGAATATGGTTTACCCAGTTGGTGGGATGATGAACTGAATGATAAACCTTTTGCTGTCTTGGAAGGGGCTGGTTACATAGCTGATAATTTGAATGTAGACTTAAAATCCTTATTAATTCCTGAAGAAGAGGTTAAATTTAATCCTTTACCTCATACTAAATTTAAACAGCATAATAGTAAAAATAAAGAACATCCTCATGTTGCTCAAACATTGGCTAGTCGAGTAGCTGAATTAATTTCCTATGGAACTAATATTGAATACAAAAACTTACCTAATAATGCTCAAACTATCAGAGAGGAAATTTTAAGTAATCATAAGACAGTTAATTTAGAATCTCTTTTAGATTACTGTTGGAATCAAGGAATAGCAGTGGGATACTTTAATAAGTTTCCTAAGAAAATGAAGAAATTTGCAGGAATGATTCAATGGCAAGATGATTGTCCCATAATTATTTTAAGCGCAAACCATACACACAGGACTAAATTTACTTTTGACTTAGCCCATGAATTAGGTCATTTAGCATTGGGACATTTAAGAGAAGGCATTTTAATTGATGAAAGTTTTGAATTTGATTCTAAGGACAATGAAGAAAAACAAGCTAATCAATTTGCTGTTCAATTATTGTTAGATAAGTATGATAACTACTTAGGAAACAACAAGTTTCAAAATGCTAAAAATTTAGCTCAATACATCATGAATTTTGTCATTCCTAAACTTCCCAATATCGAACCAGATGCAGTTATCCTTAACTATGGATGGCATAATAAAAATTGTTTTGGTCTAGCTATGGCTGCTTTAAATATACTAGAAGTATCAACAGATGGACAAACACTTATTAATGAATATTTAGCAGATAAGTTAGACTGGGATAGATTTAGTGATGAAAACTATGAATATTTAGAAAGAGCTTTAGGAGTTTAAAATTGCCAGGTAATTTTTACTGTTTGGATAATGACATTATTCTTAAACTTGTTACTTATGACCTTTTTTATTATACTCTTCAATCCCTTGATATTGAAGAAAATAAGCTTAAAATTCTTGATACTTTTAAATATAAGTTTGATCAACCAATTAAACGTAAGAGAAGAAAGAAAGCTAATAATAGTGAAAAATATGATATACAAAAAGCTTTAGAAATAACTAAAAATTATCAAATAATTTCAGACAAAAATTTTAGTAATTTTGAGTTAGATGTTTATACTAAATTAATAAACTATAGTAAAATAACTCAGGATAAAAACAATGAAATTCATCCAGGAGAAGTAACGCTAATTAATCATGTTTGTTATCTTAATCAACAAGAAAATAACAATTATTTATTAACAGGAGATAAGAAATGCTTAAGAGCATTGAGTAATTCAGGAATGACTGACATTATAGAACTTGTTAAAGGTAAAATATGGTATTTAGAACAGTTAATATTAAAGAATATTGAACAATTTGGTTTTAACTTAATTCAATCTAAAATTTACAAAAAAAAGGATTGTGATACGAACTTAAAATTAATCTTTGGTTATAGTCAATCAGCTTCAGAAAATGAAGTTAGAGAAAGTTTAAATAGTGAAATTATAAGATTACAAAAAGAAACTAGAAATCTGCTTTATCCTTATCCGAATTGTTAAGCATTTCAGTAAAGAGAGTGTCAAGAAAGATAAAGGTTTTAAGAAAGGCGATCGCAAATGGGATTACAGAATATTTAAGATAAACTTCATTTTAATCTATTTCTTGAGAACCATTAACTAAAGTTAACAAAGGTCCAGTTTGTTCTGTTCCCTTAACACTTAAATCACTGTGACATAAAATCACTTTATCCTCCACTCTACCCAATAAATCCCTCAAAATACGTTTTAAACGCGCTTGATCTGCTTCAAATTCATCTTCAGGTGTTAGAGTACGGCCTGACCATTCTCGCAGGAATAAAGGCGCACAAAATAGCACTGAAGCCCCACCTTTTTCCCATAAATTCGATGAGATATCTAGCCAAAATTGCCAAGAATGAGGACGTCTTAAAGAGCGATATTGGAAAATAGTAGCTAAGGTAACATAACTCGGTTTTTTTCCTAAGTAATATAAAGGGCGAGGATTGGCTGTAATGGTTCCCCGTCGTAATAGTTGAATAAACTGAATTAAGGTTTCTTTGATGGGTTTGGGGTTAGCTTCATATTGTCTTAAACGGCGATCAATTTCCCAAAAATGTTGAGTGGTTTCTGTTAATTCTCTTAACGCTGATAATTGTTGATAAGATAATTGATAGTTGACTTCTATTAATTCTTTAATGGCTTTATCTAACACCTTCATCGGACTCGCAATTTTATCTTTTTGGACTTGATTTTGTGTTTCTTTTATCCAATTAACGAGATGATTATAAGCCTCAGTTGCTTCATGACCAATTCTATCCCAACGCGGATAGGTTTCAATGGGGAGAAAATAGCAATTTTCTAATTTCACTTCATAACAACTATCAGCAATTAAACCGGCTCTTACGGGATCAATCGCTGCTTTTTTGGGGATTGAATTATAACTGAGAAGTGTAAGCATTTGAGCAATATCATCTCCTCGAAATAATCTTCCTAAACCTGGATAAATAAATCCTAATAAGGTCAATAAGGCTTTAACTAAAGGAAAACTAATTAAGGGACGTTGTTCATTTAATGGTTGAATAGGAATATTAGCAGCCGATAAAATTTCAATAAAGGTGTAACGGGCAATTTCGTCTAATCCAGGGGCAATAATAGCCACATCTTCGGGATTAAGTTTTTTATTTTTGATAATTTCAACGATAAAATTAGCCGTTTTTCGTAACAATTCAGCCCGAGAAATGGTTTGGATAGATGTAAAACAATTCGGTAAAGTTTCCACCAATAAAGGATTAGTCGCTAACTGTACAATTAATTCCCCATAATCACTCTGAATTCGGGGATAGTTTGATAAGACTTGTATCTGACAATGAGAGGATAATTGGTATAAATATTGAGGATCAGCATTTAAACCTAAACGAACTTGTCCATCCGGATTATAGGTAAATACTCCAAAAGCATCGTGATCTAAAAGTAGTTGAAATAAATCTTTAGCGATCGCTGGATAATCATCCACATCATCGGCAAAAATTCCCTGATAACGAGTCATTAAATGGTGTTGATATTGAGAATTGGGTAATAAATATCGCCAATAAAGAGTATAAATCAAACCATAGGTTAATAACCCCCGATTTAAACACCATTCTTGCCATTTTAAAATGAGATCCCCTCGTAATTGACCAAGAGAAGTCTCCGTCATTTCTAAATTATTGAACTGTTCTAAAATATACCCCCCTTCCCCTAAACCCTGTTCTAGAATATAGGGGATATGCTCCACCATAATCCCACTCGCACCCGCTAACTGAAGCAAATCAAGGGTTTGACGAACAAAGCGAAACTCGCTATTTCCCGTCAAAGTACCTAAAAACTGGTCAAGGTCGGAGTTACTCTCATCAGTTCGATGGCATCGCCATAACTGAGTCGCCAGAAATTGTTCGGTTTCGGGACGTAAAAGTAGGGGAAATTGAGCTTTTAAAGAAAGTTCCTCGAATAACAACGGCCAAAACAGTTTAATTTCGTCTCTCATCCATCCTATGGGGGTTTTACAGTGAATGGGATAACTTCCGTTGACAGCTAAAGAAAGGCGATCGGCTAAATCACGACGATTATCATCATTAGCGGCGAAAATTAACACAGATGAGGCTAGATTTTGGGTGACAGATTGAACAGAGGAGACAATTTTGTGCTGACGTTTATCGTCAACCCAATGGCAAAATTCTTGGACTAATGTGGTTGTTTTTCCAGTTCGGGTGGTTCCTTCAATCCACAGAGAGGTTCGCTTCACGGACATTCCTCAATTAAATGGGTTAACATACAATTATTTTGTAATGGTTTCTTGTGGGTTCTTTGTTGATTTTATTTTTTATTGGTTGCAGGTAAGTCAAAATTATTATGAAATTTAAGTCCTTAATTAAAAAGACTTCTAATTGGTTAACAGCTACCCCCCAACGATCCTTAGATAACGCTTATAAAGCAGCTTTAAAGATAAAGGAAATTGAAGATAATCACTTTGGTGGTAAAAAAGTATCTAAAGAAAATGCTGACTATGGTGATAGTGTTATCGCTTATTTTAAAACAGAAGTCAATGGTTATTTACAAAAAATAAATATGGGATTAGGGGTGTTTAAGACCAGTCGCCTCTTCCTAAATATTTCTAATTTACAAGAATCTTCTCAAGATATCATAACTGAACAAGAATTTCAAAAAAATGCCACAACAGCTGCTATTATTTTTGAGAAATTAGAGTTTATTGATCAAGTAACTACTAAATATCAATCTAGAGAAACAGAAGAAATTGATAATCCTTCTCTAGTATTAACCAAAAAATCTTTAATTGAGGAAGATAGTGAACTATTAGATAATAAAGAAAAGCTGCAAAATACTGGGAAATCTTCTAACAATGTTGATAAAAATAACTCTTCCCAAAACAATAATAGTCGTTTAGAATCTGCTTCCCAAAAAACGGGGGTTTTACCTCGCTCCTTTATTAATACACTCAATAAAATAAAACAAGAAATTGATCCAAAATCAGGAGATAGCGAAGAACAAGTTCTCAATAAATATCGAAAATCGCGATTAAGAACAGCCCTATCTATTAAGTTTATTTTATTGTTAATTATTGTTCCTTTATTAACCCACCAATTAACAAAAACTTTTTTATTAACTCCCATTATTAATCAATATTTCCAAAATCATGAGCAAGTTGTTTTTATCAATAAAGATTTAGAAGAAGAAGCCTTTAAAGAGTTAAGTCATTATGAAGAAATCCTCAAATTCCAGGGCTTAATTGGTTTAAGAGAATCTTTAACAGAGGAAGAAGTCGAAGATAAAGTTAAGGAAAAAGCGAAAGAAATAACTGAAACTTATCGCGCTCAAGGAATTGACTCTATCGGTAACGTTTTTGCTGATTTATTTTCAGTCAGTGCTTTTGCTATTGTCATTGTTAGTAGTCGCAAAGAAATCGAAGTGCTTAAGTCTTTCTTAGATGAGATTTTATATGGTTTAAGTGATCCAGCGAAAGCGTTTTTGATTATCTTATTTACTGATATGTTTGTGGGGTTCCACTCTCCTCACGGTTGGGAGGTAATTCTAGAAGGAATTGCTCGTCATTTTGGCTTACCAGAAAATCAAGAATTTAACTTCCTCTTTATTGCTACCTTTCCAGTGATTTTAGATACGGTTCTTAAGTATTGGATTTTCCGTTATCTCAATCGTATTTCTCCTTCTGCAGTAGCTACTTATAAAAACATGAATGAGTAAGTTTAGTCAGTTTAAAGGAAGTGTAGGGAGTGTGGGAAGGGATAAGATGACGAGGTGACGGGGTGATGGGGTGATGGGGGGAATATCTATCAATGATTTCTCCCAGTCTCCCAGTCTCCCAGTCTCCCCCTGCTCCCTCTGCTTCCCCTGCTCCATCAAAAGGTTAATTCTTCTTTTTAATTGCCATAAGTACAGAACCACTGATAAAGAAAATTCCCATTAAACTTGAAGGTTCCGGAACCCTAGGGGTATTAGGGGGTGTAATAATTGTTCTACCGAGAAATTCAAATCCAGTATAGGGTTGAACAGAGAGGACTGAATTAAAATCTACTGCGTCTGAAATCCACGGTCCGGGATCGTTGGGATCTGCAAGTTCAGGATTATTAGTACCTTGATGATAAGTAATTCCGTCTACCTCATCAAAACTCAGGGGAATTCGATAAAAGTTTCTTGTGTTATCTAAAGGAGGAAAGGGAGGAGGGGGAAGAGGTGGCGTAAACTCTCCTGCAATGAGTGATGGCACCGGACTTAGACTGTTAATCGCTTTATTGATTTCTGTAATAGGTAAACTGGCTTGATTTGCATCCTCCCAAAAACATAAACCATTATCACAAGAAGGATCAAAATCAGGCTGAGTCGGATCACCAAAAACATCATTAAATGAACCTAGTAGAAAGGCAACATTATAAGAGTCAATAATTTTAATTTCATTTTCTTCGAGTTCTGCTTGTGTTTTTTCACAAATTTCAGGACTACTAATACAGATTTCAAGGTCATTAATACTGATAACATTATTATTGTCATCAAGATTAACTACTGTCGCAGCTTCAACGGAAGAAATCACAGCAAAGCTAAGGGATGCCAACACCCCAGGAATAATTTGCTTAAGTTTTAGCATTATTTTTGAACTAATAATTCATCAATACTTGTCCTTTCCTTATAGCATTTCCTTTTAGTTCAGACCCTTAGATAGCTGATTTATTTTATATTTTAATTTCTCAAAAAATCAAGGTAAAGCTATTAGTAAACCTTCTATAAATAACGCAATTTTTTACTATTAAAAACAACAAGAAAAGCAATCATAAGCAACATCAATATATTTTTCTTGATAATAGCTATAACAATATTTATTTACTGTCTATAAATTGAATTATTTAGTTACTTTCATTAAAACAGCTTAATAAGTTGTTAAATATCATTTTCTCAAATGGGGATAAATAAGGCACAAGGTTCAATAACAAAGGGTTTGAGCCTTTGTAACATTGCTTAAGACTCTGCTATGTCCAACTTTATCAATAACGCTATGGTAAGATTACGAACAATTTAACCTGCCCCTACCCCTCCTCAATGATCAACCAAAAATCTTTTGTCCAACGTCTTGGCCATTATTTACTCTTGAGTGTAATTGCGATCGCCATGTTGTTTCCCTTACTGTGGTTACTAAGTACGGCGTTTAAATCTCCCACAGAAGATATTTTTACTACTTGGTTTCCTACTCAACCTACCTGGGAAAACTTCCTCATTGTCTGGAAAAGTTATCCGTTTGGAAAATATTTGGGGAATAGCACCTTAATTGCTGTGTTAACAGTGGGTTTAAACCTACTTTTTTGTTCCTTGGCTGCTTATCCCTTAGCCAGACTCAATTTTTGGGGACGAGATAGTATTTTTGCTGCGGTGATTGCTACTATCATGATTCCGTTTCAAATTGTGATGATTCCGTTGTATATTCTGACGGTACAGTTAGGGTTACGTAATACCTATTTAGGGGTGATTTTTCCCAGTTTAGCCTCGGCCTTTGGAATTTTTCTCCTGCGTCAAGCGTTTCAAGGGGTTCCCAAGGAGTTAGAAGAAGCCGCAAGGATTGATGGGTGTTCAGAGTTGGGCATTTGGTGGCACATTATGTTACCGTCCATTCGTCCTGCTTTAGTCACGTTAGCCATTTTTGTCTTTATTGGTTCTTGGAGTGACTTTTTATGGCCTTTGATTGTCTTAGATCGTCCTGAATACTATACGTTACCTTTAGGGGTGGCTAAACTAGCCAGCGCGTTAGATTTAGACTGGCGACTGATTGCTGCTGGATCAATTATTTCTATTGTTCCTGTGGTGCTTTTATTTGTGTTTTTACAACGGTATATTATTCCCACACAAACCGGAAGTGGTGTTAAGGGTTAAGTATACCTCTTCGGATGTTGGCTAAAATTTTGATAGGATAAGGATACTATTTTCTCTGCAACGTCAAATCTATGCCTAGAACCCAACGGAATGATAATTTTATAGATAAAAGCTTTACTGTCATGGCAGATATCATTCTCAAAATTCTGCCCGCTAATAAGAAGGCTAAAGAGGCTTTTGTCTATTATAGAGATGGTATGTCAGCCCAAGCAGACGGGGAGTATGCTGAAGCCCTCGATAACTATTATGAGGCACTCAATTTAGAAGAGGATGCCAACGATCGCAGTTATATTCTTTATAATATTGGCATTATTCACGCCAGTAACGGGGAACACGAAAAAGCTCTCAACTATTACCAAGAAGCGGTGGACTTAAACCCACAAATGCCTTCCGCTTTGAATAACATTGCGGTGATTTACCATTATCAAGGGGAAAAAGCTAAGTCCGAAGGGAATGCCAACGAAGCTGAAGCCCTATTTGATAAAGCGGCTGAATACTGGAAACAGGCTATCCGTCTCGCGCCGAATAACTACATTGAAGCCCAAAATTGGTTAAAAATTACGGGACGCTCAGAAATGGATGTCTTTTTCTAAACTGGATACAGGAACTTTTAGTTATGTTAGATCGTCAACAAGTACAGAAAATCGCCCATTTAGCTCGTTTAAACATTACCTCGGCAGAAGAGGAGCAATTTGCAGGTCAACTCAGCGATATTCTCGACTATTTTGAACAGTTAAGCGAGTTAGATACGGAAAATGTTCCCCCTACCACTCGCGCCATAGAACTGAGTAATATTACTCGGGGCGATACTTCTGAACTGTATGGTCAGCGTTCTGCTTTGTTAGAAGAAGCTCCAAATCCAGAAGGAGACTTTTTTAGAGTCCCCCAAATTCTCAGTACGGATGAAGCTTAATCACGACCGTTGACATTCTCCCGTTAAATCAAAGATTGTAACGGGAGATTCTTGCCTCTATAGATTTTATGTTATGCTAATAAATGACTCGGACCTACGCGATTACAACGCCCAAACTTTGTCAGGACCGGAAGGTAGCAGCAATACGGGATGCTTGTGATAGGCGTGGACTCCGAGTCTTTTTGTTGTCTGAAAATTTTTAAACGTTTTTTTATTATTATAAAAATTGTATATCATATCATGAGACATTTGTCAAGTAAGTTAAGCAATGACCCATGAGAAAATAGACCACTAACATAGCAGCAGCAGCTAGGGCGACTAGGGTTCCCGCCAACATCAGGGAAAATTCTTGGTGTTCGATGGCCTCCTGCATCAAGTGCAGCGACCAAGCAACTAAGGCAACGTCGAATATTAAAATAGGGATCAACATATTTTAAAAAATGTTAACTTTTTTTTCTATTCTAATACACAATCATTAGCTGACAATCCGCTATTGTAAAAATTAAGGTTTTCTCAAGGTGTAGTCATTGCTACTGCGAACAGGAATTCGGTGATCGCGGAGGTGATTTTTGACTTCAGCAATGGTTAATTGACCATAATGGAGCAAAGAAGCCAATAAAGCAGCTTCTGCCTTTCCCTCAGTCAATGCTTCGTAGATATGCTGGCAATTTCCTGCACCCCCTGAAGCAATAACTGGAATCTCAACTTGCTCAGCAATGGTACGGGTTAAGTCTAAATCATAACCAGCTTGGGTTCCGTCTGCGTCCATACTGGTGACTAGCAGTTCTCCGGCTCCTCTTTTTTCCATTTCTAAAGCCCATTTTATCGCATCTAGCCCCGTATTTTCCCGTCCTCCCCGAACATACACGTCCCAACCTGGGTTATTGCTATCATTACGGCGTTTAGCGTCAATTGCCACCACAATACACTGTTTTCCAAAGCGATCGCTGGCCTGATTAATAAAGTTAGGATTTCTCACAGCAGATGAGTTAACACTCACTTTATCCGCCCCTGCTCTTAACAAAAGTTTAATCTGTTCTAAGGTTGAGATCCCACCTCCCACTGTCAAGGGGATAAACACCACCTCAGCAGTGCGGTAAACCACATCAATGATGGTGTCCCGTTGTTCATGGGTCGCTGTAATGTCTAAAAAGACTAATTCATCAGCCCCCGCATCATTGTACACCTTGGCCAGTTCTACTGGATCACCGGCATCTTGTAGATCAACAAAATTGACTCCTTTGACCACACGGCCTGCATTAACATCTAAACAAGGTAAGATTCTTTTGGCTAACATTGATTCGGTTTTTGGCTTATGACTATCACTCTAGTTTATGGTGACATGATTTTGTAACCTTCGGTGAAAAAATTTGGATTAATTTCACGTTTAATACTTTAAGAATGAGTCTTTTTTTTATGTTTTTTGTATTTTGAATGAGATAACAAAAAAGAGTCTCCTGGATGGACTAAAAAGCGATTACGAACTGCTTCTCTTCCTAACAACATCCGAAACCCCATTACATCCCTATTGGTTAAGGTTAATTCGATATTCCACACTTGTCCTCCTATGTCTACAGGGGTTAGTATAACAGGCCGGTATTGTTTATGTCCCCCCGAGTCTTTTACGTTACGCCATTCTAATAATTTCGCTTCACAATCAACCGTGGTTTCTTTATCTTTTTGATAGGGATGAACTTGAAAATGGATCATTCTGTTACCATCCTTTTCAATTTCCTTGATATGAAAAGCGTGTAAGGCCGATGATCTTGCTCCCGTATCTATTTTAGCCTTGATTTCTTTAATACCTAACTCGGGTAAATCTAACCATTCTCTCCATCCAATAATCCCGAAAGATTCCTTATCTTTTTTGGTGTGTTGGTGTTCCATAAAAACTTTAAATTAATTAACTTTCTTATTTTAGAATACCCTATTTTATCAACCGATGGAAGTCGGTATTTTTTTCAAGAATAACCATAACCTTTACTTTTAAGGTATAAATAACTATAATAACTCTTGATGAATATTTTTTCTTGCCATAACAAATTTATTAAATCAATAAAAAAATGACGAAACTTTTTGATTTTTTCCAAGACACTAAAGTTTTACGAGTTAGTGATAATAAAATTGTCCCTGTTTTAACCAATTATCAATCCTATTCTCGTTTATTGATTATCATTTGGTCACAATTAGGGGATTTTGACACCTTAGAATATGCTTGGTGGTTAAACAAACAATCAGCAGAAATTAGGGCTAATAATATAATAGTAAAGGCCATTGGTATTGGTGATCGTGAATCGGGGTTGAAATTTTGTGAATATACTAATTTTCCTCAAGAAAACTTATTCGTTGATCCTGATGCAATGATTCACAAAAAATTAGACTTATATGAAGGGTTATCTTGGAATATTCCAGGACTAAATGATAGTCAAAATGCTTGGGTCAATTTAATGTTAATGTGTGCAGGTATTGGGAGTAAAGGCACTTTAAAAGAAGTATTAAGAGGATATACAGGAGATAAAAAATCCCCTCAGTTAATTGGAGATCAAGAAGTGGTTGATACTAATCTTTTACCACCCCTAAAAGGCTCATTTTTTAACCTAGCAGGGGGAAAAGAATTCCAGCGGCCTTTTGAGTTAGCAACCTTAAGATTACGGAATATGACGGAAGTCTTAAGTAACTGGAAAACTTATGTTCCCAATGCTGCTTATTTAACCCAAAGAGGAGCAACTTTTTTGTTTGATCAAAAAGGTAATTTATTATATGAACATCGAGATCAAGGAATTCTTGGTTTTGCTGAAAATATGAGTAACCCTTTATCTTTTTTGTCACTAAGTTCTTAAATCTGACTTAACTTAATATTCTATAAAAGTTTGCTAATCCTATAAAACTAATTATGAGATTCCCTGATTTTTTCCTGAATAATTTTACCAACTTCTTCAAAAGATTGCTCAGCAGGATATTTTTTACGATTAGGATTTCTACTTAATAACTCTCCTAAAGCTTCACTAAATTTGTGGTCATCATTCCTATTTTCAGCCATAATTTTTTTTAATTCAGTAACAGTCATTTCTTTTAAATTATACATTAGATAAACTCCCATTCCCCATCAGCATTAATAACAATAGCGATGCTTTCAGAACATAACTTAATCTTTATCCTGATTAATTTTAGATTTAAAAATTGCTTCCACTTCTTCATAAGACATCTCATAAGGATAAGGATAAGTTTTAGCATTAGGGTTACGACGGTTAATGAATAATTCCCGAATTGCTTCATCATCGGTTGGATGAGATAAAACATATTTTTTGAGTTCTTTCCGACTCATTTCTCGAAAATTAGGTTTATTCATTTTCACTAAACTCCCATTGTCCATTTTCAAAAATAATGATTTCTAAGCTTTCTTCTTTACCCGCAATAATAAAAATAGATTTGTTTAATGGATCAAATCTAAATAACCATACAGGTTGTAAGAGATTAGAGAAAAGCTGAGACAAGAAAATAATTGTATTTTTTTGCTTTTCAGTAGGCAAGCTTGTACTCCAATGAGTTGTGGTAGTTTGACCCCCTTCTATTGTATTGTAGCGTTTTTTCATGCCGTGAGTCCCAAGGTCACTTATTTACTTTTGTTTATCAATCTTGGTTCCTGTTAAAAAGTTGATAGTCCTTGATTTTGTTAAAATAGAGAAACCTACAATTTTTTGACTTTTAATTAATACTATGTCTCAACGCCCTATATATTTAGATAATCATGCTACAACCCCAATGGATAAGCGGGTATTAGAAGCCATGTTACCCTATTTTACTGAACATTTTGGCAACCCTTCTAGTATTAATCATCTTTATGGTTGGGAAGCAGAAGCAGCCGTAAAAAAAGCGAGAGAAACCATTGCTAATGCGATTAATTGTAGTCCTGAAGAAATCATTTTTACCAGTGGTGCAACGGAAGCTAATAACTTAGCAATAAAAGGAATTGCAGAAGCTTATTTTAATCAAGGACAACATATAATTACCGTCCAAACTGAACATAGAGCAGTATTAGATCCCTGTCAATATTTAGAGACATTAGGCTTTGAAATCACCTATCTTCCTGTAAAAAAAGATGGCTTAATTGACTTAGAAATATTAGAAAAAAATATTCGTCCTGAAACAATTTTAGTTTCAGTTATGGTAGCTAATAATGAAATTGGAGTGCTTCAACCGTTAAAAGAAATAGGAAGAATTTGCAAAAAATATGACATTTTATTTCATAGCGACGGGGCCCAAGCGATCGGTAAAATTCCCTTAAATGTTCAAGCAATGAACATCCATTTATTATCATTAACTGCCCACAAAGTTTACGGACCAAAAGGAATCGGTGCTTTATATATTCGTCGTCGTGATCCTAGAGTTAAGATTGCCCCACAATTACACGGTGGAGGACAAGAAAAAGGGATCAGATCAGGGACATTATATACCCCTCAAATTGTTGGTTTTGGCAAAGCAATTGAGTTAGCTTTACAAGAAATAGATGCAGAGAGTCAGCGTCAAAAAGAACTTAGAAATAGACTACAAAAACAACTTTTAAGCTTAGAAGGTGTGCATCTTAATGGACATCCCACACAACGGCTATCGGGAAATCTTAATGTTAGTATAGAAGGAGTAGATGGAGCAGCATTATTATTAGCTTTACAAGGGATTGTTGCCCTTTCTTCCGGTTCTGCTTGTACCTCAACCACCACAAAACCGTCTCATGTTCTCAAAGCATTAGGACATTCCGATAAACTGGCTTACGGCTCTTTAAGATTTGGATTAGGAAGATTCACAACCACTAATGAAATTGATACGATAGGCCAGAAAATTGTAGATACTATTCAATCTTTACGCCAAGCAACCGTTCAGAATTAATTGATTATATTTTTAAACGTTATTATGCAGACATTACTAAATCTGTTCTGGTTTCTGAAGTATTTAAACAATTCTCAGAAATGGCTTCAGGTTGAAAACAATTACATAACTTTGTGAGTTTACTATAATAGATATCAGAAAGATAAGCTTGACTGAGATTAACATCAATTAAGGTCGCATCCGTTAAGTCAGTCTTGGTGAATTGAGTGCCTTCAACAGAGATATTTCTTAAGTAAGCTTGACTGAAATCAGTTCTTTCTAAACAAACATAGTCAAAACAAGCATTTTCTATGAAAGTGTGATGAAAATTCGCCTCTTTTAAGTTAGAATAAACTAAGTTAGTATTACTAAGGTTTGCTCCATAAAAATTAGCTCGGTAAAGACTACAATTGGTAAGATTAGCCCCTTTTAAATTCGCCTTTTCTAGATTAACTCCTTCAAGATTTGAACCTTGTAAATTAACCCCTTGAAAATTGACCCCTTCGAGATTTAATCCACTTAAGTTTAGACCACTGAGATCAGTCTGAGTAAAATCTCTTTCCCCCAAAGTATATCTTTGGCGAAGTTCACTTAATTTTAACTTAAGCATTTTCAACTCCTTAACAAATTGTAACATATTTATATATTTCTTATGAGAATACCAGTTCAAAAGAGTTTTGGTCAATGAGCAGAATTACATAATTTCATGATGGTCATACAAGATTGTCATCAAGGAGATAAAGAGTATTTTAACCAAGACAAAGGCTAAACTTGGGGGATTGTTACTTATTTACCCCGAATAAGGCGAGTTGAGAGTTAATCTTTTCTCAGTAAATTCCCCTACTATTGTCAAAGATATAGCTTTTAGGTTATATTCGGGTTAAAATAGAAAAGAGTTGTGTCAAAGCCTAAAATACCAAGGCATCCAAGTCAACCTACTCTTTGGGTTGCTCATTAAGCCACACAACCTGAAAAGATTGATCTCTCGGGATTAATCTGTTTAATTAAAACAGCCGATAAAACTCTAAGGTCTTTATCAAGTTTTCTAACTCATAACTATCCACCTAGAAAGCGTCTTAATATATAATGTCAACGAAGCGCAAGTTTATTCTCCATAGGATTTTCCAAAATATTGAATAAGCAATCTTGCTCTGAGACGGGTAGAGACACCCTAAAACATCGAGTAATTTTCCCTTGTGGGATAAGTTAGTACCATTAAGCCCACTGACATTAGGTTAAGGATAAAAATGAGTCGAGTTCACTACTGTTTCCTCTTGACTTGATATGTCGAAATGTTTGATTCTAAACAGTTTTTCAGTCAATTTAAGCAAAAAATTCAGGAATTATAACCTGTCATCGTCTCTTAGAAAAATTTGAGGGAATTGAATGCCAAAGCAAATTATTATCGCAGAACAACACCATATTGCTGCCGTTTTTTGGGAAGATCAAATACAAGAATTAGTGGTTGCCACCGGCAACCAACAAGTCAGTGACATTTTCCTAGGAGTGGTAGAAAACGTCATCCCAGGGATTGACGCAGCCTTTGTCAACATTGGGGATGCCGAACGAAACGGCTTTATCCACGTTACCGACTTAGGACCGTTGCGCCTCAAGCGTAGTGCTGGTGCTATTACCGAACTGTTGACCCCGCAACAAAAAGTGCTGGTGCAGGTCATGAAAGAACCCACCGGTAACAAAGGCCCAAGACTGACCGGCAATATTAGTCTACCTGGACGTTATCTTGTCCTCATGCCCAACGGCAAAGGAGTCAACCTCTCTCGGCGCATTCGCAACGATGACGAGCGCAGCCGCTTGCGAGCCTTAGCCATCCTCATTAAACCCGCCGGTATGGGCTTATTAGTGCGAACCGAAGCCGAAGGTAAAGCAGAAGAAGCCATTATGGAGGACTTAGAATTTTTACAGAGACAATGGGAGTCCATCCAAGTCCAAGCCACCTCCACCCGCGCCCCCTCCCTATTAAACCGCGATGATGACTTTATTCAACGGGTTCTGCGGGATATGTACAGCGCCGATGTGAACCGTATCGTTGTCGATAACCCCAACGGCGTTAAACGGGTCAAACATCACTTAATGAACTGGAGTGGGGGACGACCCCCCGAAGGCGTGTTAATCGACCATCATCGGGAATCCATGTCCATTTTGGACTATTTCCGAGTGAATGCCGCCGTCAGAGAAGCCCTGAAACCCAGAGTCGACTTGCCTTCTGGGGGTTATATTATCATCGAACCCACCGAAGCCCTCACCGTTATCGATGTCAACTCTGGGTCTTTTACCCGTTCGGCTACCTCACGGGAAACCGTCCTCTGGACCAATAGCGAAGCCGCCACTGAAATCGCCCGTCAGTTACGATTAAGAAATATTGGGGGGGTCATTATCGTCGATTTTATTGACATGGACTCTCGACGAGACCAACTCAAACTCCTCGAACATTTCAACAAAGCCCTAAAAGTCGATAAAGCCAGACCCCAAATTGCCCAACTCTCCGAACTGGGGTTAGTGGAATTAACCCGTAAACGGCAAGGGAAAAACATTTATGAGTTATTTGGTCAACCCTGTCCTCAATGTGGCGGCTTAGGTCATTTAGCCCATCTTCCCGGAGAATCTCAATTAGTCGCCCTCGAATCAGCCACCAGTACCCCTCCTCCCGTTCCCATCCCGGCTTCGCTAACCCCAAAACCCGTAGACAAACCCCTAGAAGTCAATGACAGCAGTTGGGACTCTCCCTTTGAAGACGATGAAAACGATAATTCCGATCAATTAGAATTGTTACACCATCCCAGTTATCAAGAACAAAATAGTAACGCCAATAACCGTCGTCGTCGTCGTCGTCAAACCCCTAATATTGTCATTAAAGACGATGGAACTAAACCAGTTAATAATGTAGTGACAAAAGAAGCAGAAGATAATAACGAACCGGCCAATGACAGTCGCAGAGAACGGTTACCTAGACATTTGCGCCGAGAAGAAATCCCAGTAGAACGGGTTTCTGTAGAAATGACTCCCGTCGAACAAGACGTTTACGCCTTGATGGGTATTTCTCCCTTGGTTCGTTTGGATAAGGAATTTAAAGACCCCAAATCGGTTGTCGTATCGGTCAAATCACCAGAAGGGGTAGAAAGAACAACCGTCAAAAAAACAGTCCAAAACAGCGAAGAAATAGAAACCCCGGTCACCGAACAACAACAGATGGTGATTGACTTAACAGAGATTGACAGTCCCCCTGTCACAGAATCCCTCACAGTAGAAGAAACCCCAGAAGCAGAGGATAACGACGATAATAACGATGACAACGATATCGATACCACCGCCTCTTCTCAAGAAGATGGGGCTAAGCCGGTTATTCGTCGTCGTCGCCGTCGTTCCTCAGCCAAAGACAGCGATGAGTAAAGTGTTATCCTATCAGCAAATGAAAGTATTCAACACTCACAAGAAAAAAGACAATGGCTAAGTTAAGACTGGAAAACTTAACAAAACAATATCAACTTGATCAAGGGAAAACCCTCGACGTTGTTAAAGGCATTAATGATGTCGAGGTTAAAAACGGGGAGTTTTTAACCTTACTCGGTCCGTCGGGCTGTGGAAAATCGACCCTTCTGCGCTTAATTGCCGGATTAGAAGCCCCCACCAAAGGGGATATCTTTATTGGGGAAAAACCCGTCACCAATGTGGCTCCTGGCGATCGCAATATTGCCATGGTTTTCCAAAGTTATGCCCTGTATCCCCACATGACAGCTAAAGAAAATATCGCCACAGCCCTGAAAATTCGCAATCTTCCAGAAACGGAAATTGAGCAACGAATACAAAAAGCAGCCACTCAATTAAAACTGCAAGAAGGAAAAGATTGCTTACCCGAAAAACCCGGTAAACTCTCCGGGGGACAACGGCAAAGGGTGGCGTTAGCTCGAGCTTTGGTGAGAAATCCTGACGTTTTCTTATTAGATGAACCCTTAAGTAACTTAGATGCCCTGTTAAGAGAACAAGTCAGAGCCGAACTCAAACAAATTTTTACCGAACAAGATAAACCCGTGGTTTATGTTACCCACGACCAAACTGAGGCCATGACTCTTTCGGATAAAGTGGCGGTTTTATTTGGCGGTGAAGTACAACAACTCGCCCCACCCCGTGCAATCTATCAACACCCCGCTAATCAATTTGTAGCGGGGTTTGTGGGCAGTCCGCAAATGAATTTGCTAGAATTAGAATGCGAAAATGATCACGCCAAATTAGGGCAATTTGCTATTTCTTTGAGCAATATTGCCCGTGAACACATTTCAGAGGTGGATGGTCAGCTTAAATACCCCGACCATATCGTTTTAGGCATTCGTCCTGAAGATATCCACCAAGCCACAGGAGCCGATGCTCAGGTGATTCGCGGACAAATTACCTTAGTAGAAGAATTGGGCAAAGAAAGTTTAATGAGCGTCAAAGTTGAGCAATCAGACTTAATTATCCGAGCCTTAATCAAAGACGATGGACAATGGAACAATGGGGATTATATATCCCTAGCCTTACCAGATACGGATGTTCATTGGTTCTATTGGGATGGTAGCGGTTTAGACCCCGATGGAAAACCCTTACTGCCTTATCATCAACGTTATCGTCTTAATCAACAATCCGCTTAAACTCATCGAAAAAGACTCATTTAACAGCCCTTCGGGCGAGGCAGAAGGCAGACGAGCGACCCCGCGCTTATCGTAGGCGCAAGGGAACGCGCGAGGAGGAGGCTCCGAGGCAGGAGGGAAGATTTTTAGTTAAAGTAAAGCCTGTCTTGGTGCGCTTTCCAATGGCGATTGCGAATCGCCTTGGGTCGCACCGCTTTTTGCCTCGCCCAACTGGGTCCCGCGTCCCCCGCCAAAATTTTTAAGAGGGGCGGTCTTCGTTTAGAGGTGGGTCTAAATTCCCCTCTAAACGGCCTCCTGCCTCCTTTAACCTCTTCCTGGCGAGAAATCCCCGATTGAGGTACGAAAATCGAGGGATGAAAGCCAGGGCATAGCCTTTGACACAACGCTATAATCTTGTGCTATACTTTTATCAG
>JAAUYH010092577.1_pt1 | contig 20585 bp, 17 predicted proteins | sample 7278061 | NCBI WGS metagenome assembly JAAUYH01 (sample SAMN14350203, study PRJNA611818) | marine sediment metagenome | isolation source: surface marine sediment (0.6m) | place: French Polynesia: Moorea | collected 2018-08 | reverse complement strand
CGGTATGGACCTGTCGCTGTTCAGCCGCGACGTCATTGCGTTGTCGACCGCGGTCGCATTGTCCCACGATATGTTCGATGCCGCGCTGTGCCTTGGCGTCTGCGACAAGATCGTCCCGGGATTGCTGATCGGTGCGCTGTCGTTCGGACACCTGCCCGTGGCATTCGTGCCGGCGGGACCGATGGTGTCGGGCCTCGGCAATAAGCAGAAAGCACGCGTCCGCGAACAATACGCAGCGGGCAAGATTGGCCGCGACGAATTGCTTGCGGCCGAATCGGCCGCCTATCATGCGCCGGGAACCTGCACCTTCTACGGCACCGCCAACAGCAACCAGATGCTCATGGAATTCATGGGTCTGCAGCTGCCCGGTGGCTCGTTCGTGAATCCGGGCACTGAACTGCGCGACCTGTTGACGGCGGATGTCGTGAAGCGAGTTCTCATGATCACCGAGAACAGCGGCAACTATGTTCCCGTCGGCGAAATCGTCAGTGAAAAAGCCATCGTCAATGCGATAGCGGGCCTGCTGGCGACGGGCGGCTCGACAAACCACACGCTGCACCTCGTCGCGATCGCGGCGGCGGCGGGGATCCGGATCGATTGGCAGGATTTTTCCGAGCTTTCCGATGCGATCCCGCTGATGGCGCGTGTTTATCCGAACGGCGTCGCCGACGTCAATCACTTCCACGCCGCGGGCGGACTCGGTTTCGTCATTCGCGAACTGCTCGACAACGGTCTGCTGCACGGTGACGTGCGGACGATTCTCGGCGACGGACTCGACCGTTTCTGCAACGAACCACGCATCGACGACAGTGCGTTGTCCTGGCGGTCCGCACGTGTCGAGTCTCTCGACGAAGAAATCTTGCGTCCCGTGTCGCGCCCGTTCGATCCGCACGGCGGGCTCTCTGTTGTCGACGGAAATGTCGGTCGCGCGATCGTCAAGGTGTCGGCGGTCGCCGAGGAACATCGTTCAATCAAAGCGCCCGCGAGGGTCTTTGCGAGCCAGGAAGCCTTCAAGCAGGCATTTAACAACGGCGAACTCGAACAGGACGTCGTTGCGGTGCTGCCCGGGCAGGGACCGGCGGCGATCGGCATGCCCGAGTTGCACAAACTCACCCCTTATCTCGGCGTACTGCAGAACCGTGGTTTCAAAGTGGCGCTCGTAACGGACGGTCGCATGTCGGGCGCGTCCGGCAAGGTATTGGCGGCGATCCAGGTAACGCCCGAGGCAGCCTGCGGCGGCGCGATCGGCAAGATCCGCGATGGCGACATTGTCTCGATCGATGCGGCAGCCGGGATTCTGCGTGTTGCAGCGGACGACGATATCGACGCGCGTGAACCGATCGAGCTCAGTCTTGCTGACCAGCACGTGGGCATGGGCCGAGAGTTGTTTGCGCCGTTCAGGACGCAAGTGAGCGGGGCCGAGGCCGGCGGCAGTATTTTCGTCGCAAGCGACTCCGACGTGTGAGAGCATACCGGGATGGCTGATCCCATCCTGCTCATCGGCGACATCGGCGGAACCAACGCCCGCTTCGCGCTGGCGAATCCGGCAGCCCCGGGGTTTTCCGATGTCGTCAAACTCAAATGCGCGGACTTCGAGTCCGCGGACCTCGCGATTCAGCAGTACCTCGACACGGTTGGTGCCGCCTCGCCCGACGTGGTTTGCCTGGCCGTCGCCGGACCGATCGTCAATGATCGCGTGCAGTTCACGAACAATCACTGGGTTATCGCCGAGTCGGACCTGAGCGATACCTTTGACACGAACAAGGTTGCATTGCTCAACGACTTCGAGGCGATCGCCTACTCGGTCCCGTTTATCGGCGCAGAGGAACTGCAGCCGATCGGTCTGCCGGACCCCGTATCGCTGGACGAAGGCGACTTCGTCGTCGGTATCATCGGTCCCGGCACAGGTCTCGGTGCGGCCGGGTTGATGCGGCATGGCAGTGCGCTTCTGCCGATCGTCGGTGAGGGTAGCCATGGCGGCTTTGCGCCTGAAACCAAACTTCAGCTCGACGTGCTGACGCAACTGCGCGATCGCTTCGATCGCGTTTCGTCGGAGCGGCTCGTGTCCGGCCAGGGGCTCGAGAACACCTACTGGGCGCTGTCGCAAATACACGGCGAGAAGAATCCACAGCTCTCCGCGGCCGAGATCTTCGAACGTCACGAAGAGGGCAGGGATCCGCGAGCCGTCGAAGCCGTCGGTCTGTTCTTCGAGATGCTCGGCCAGGTCGCCGGCGATCTCGCGTTGACGCTCGGCGCCGAGCAGGGCGTGTTCGTCGCGGGCGGTATTGCGCAGCGCTATCCCGAGCTGCTGGCAGCCAGCCGTTTCCGCAGTGCGTTCGAAGCGAAAGGCAGGCACCGTTCCCTGATGGAACAAATCCCGACCCAGCTCATTAACCACCCGCAGCCGGGATTGCTCGGCGCCGGGTACGTAGCGCGCACGTTACGGGATGGCGCGAAGTGACTGAGACGATCTGGCGGCCCGGCGCCGACAGGATCGAGCGCGCCCAGGTAACCCGGTACGTGCAGTGGCTGAAGGCGACTCGCGGGCTCGAGTTCGAGGAATACTCTGCGATGTGGCGATGGTCGGTCGATGACGTCGAAGCCTTCTGGCAATCGGTCTGGGACTATTTCGAAATCCAGTGCAGTGCGACGCCGACGACCGTGCTCGCCGACGCCTCGATGCCGGGCGCGACATGGTTCCCCGGCGCCACGGTCAACTACGCCGCACAGGTGTTTCGCAACAGCACGCCGGAGCGCCCCGCGATAGTGTTCCAGGACGAGACCAGCGAGCTGATCGAAATCAGCTGGGACGAACTCGAGTGCGACGTTGCCAACGTCGCTGCGCACCTGAAGAGCGTTGGCGTGGAGTCGGGCGATCGCGTCGTGGCCTACCTGCCCAACCGTCCCGAGGCGGTAACAGCGTTTCTCGCCTGCGCGAGCATCGGCGCCACCTGGTCGGCGTGCGCGCCGGACCTCGGCGTACAGGGTGTGCTCGATCGCTTCCGGCAAATTCGCCCCAAGGTGTTGATCGCATCCACGGGCTACCGCTACAGCAACAAGTTCTACGACCGCAGCGACGCCATCGCGGAGCTGGTCCGGGGCATGCCGACACTCGAATCGGTCGTCATCGTGAAGGCGGACGACGCAGTTTCCGATGTCGGTGTTCCTTCGGCTGATTGGACCGATGTCAGCGCGGGCGACTCGTTGCTCGAGCCATTGCCTGTCCCATTCGACCACCCGCTCTGGATCCTGTATTCGTCAGGTACGACGGGGACGCCCAAGGCGATCGTGCACGGCCAGGGCGGCGTTATCGTCGAGCACCTGAAGGCACTGCATTTTCATCTCGATCTGGGCGCGGACGATCGTTTTTTCTGGTACTCGAGCACGGCGTGGATGATGTGGAACTACCATGTCGGCGGTTTGCTGCTTGGCACAACGATCTGCACGTACGATGGGAATCCAGGGTGGCCCGACATGAACCGCCTCTGGCAGTTCGCGAGCGAGAGCGGTGTGACCTACTTCGGTGCCGGCGCGGCGTTCTACGACAGCTGCCGTAACGCGGAAGTCGTGCCACGCCAGAGCTTTGATCTCGGCAAGCTGCGCGGCGTCGGTTCTACGGGATCGCCTCTCCTGCCCGAGTCGTACCACTGGATCTACAGAGACGTTGGCGCCGACCTGTACCTTGCACCGATTTCGGGCGGTACCGATTTCGTCTCGATCTTTACGGGTGGGGTGCCGACATTGCCCGTCAACGTTGGCGAAATGTCCTGTCTCGCGCTGGGCGCCGCCGTCGCGGCGTTCGACGACGCTGGCGAGCCGGTGATCGACGAAGTCGGCGAACTCGTTTGTACGAAGCCAATGCCGTCGATGCCGCTGTATTTCTGGGGAGACAAAGACGACGTTCGCTACAAGGACAGCTATTTCGACACCTGGCCCGGAGTCTGGCGGCACGGCGACTGGATCAGGATAACGCCCGACGGCGGGGCGACCATTTACGGCCGTTCCGATGCGACGATCAACCGCCACGGCATTCGCATGGGCACGAGCGAGCTCTACGCCGCCGTCGAGGCGCTGCCCGAGGTGACGGACAGCCTGGTCGTCGATCTGGAGTTTCTCGGCCGCGAATCGTACATGCCGTTGTTCGTCGTGCTCAAAGCGGGAGCCGAGCTCACCGAAGAACTGGTCGCTCGAGTGCGGCAGGCGATCAAGGAAGACCTCTCGCCGCGACACGTCCCAAACGACGTCTTCGAGATCAACGACGTGCCCAGAACGTTCTCGGGCAAGAAACTCGAGATTCCGATACGCAAGCTATTGCTCGGCCAGCCGGCCGAAAAGGTCATCAACCCGGACACGATGGCCAATCCCGGGAGCGTCGCGTACTTCATCGAGTTCGCCGAGCGACTGAAACGGCAAGCCGACCAGTAGCTAAATTATAATGGCGTCATGCGCCGCATCCTGCTCTGGTTCTCACTGCTTCTTGCCACGCTGGTCGTGTCGCTGGCCGTCTGGCTATGGACGGCGGACCTCGGCGTTCTAAAGCCACAAATCGAACGGTGGGTCAGCGAAAGGACAGGTCGCGAGTTTGCCATCGACGGCGATCTTTCAATCGATCTCGGGCAGCGATGTATCGTCATTGCCGAGGACATACGCTTTGCCAATGCAGCATGGGGCACAGGACCACACATGCTTGCGATCGGCAGGGCGGAGATCCACCTCAGCCTGAGGTCGATCTTCAAGGGCCCTCTGCTCGTGGACCTCGTCGACGTCGACGACGCCAGCGTGCGACTCGCGACGCGCGAGAATGGGCCACCCAACTGGGACCTGGGAACCGAACCTCGCGAGCCAAGAGCGATGCGCGACGAAACGGCAGGTCCCCCGCTGCTGCTGAAGAAGATCGATGTCGAACGGTTCTCGATCAAACTGGAAGATGCCGGTCGGGCGCGCCCGCTGAACTTCGAGGTCCTCAAGCTCAACCAGGTGCACCGCGACGACGACATGCTCGAGCTTTCGCTGGATTCGACACTCAATGGCAACCCGGTCGTTATTCGTGGCGAGGTCGGTGGGTGGGGAGACCTGCTTGCCGGTGCCGACGTACGCTTCGACATCGAAGGCAAATTGGACACGGTCCGGTTCGAGAGCGATGGACGGATCGACGACGTGTCCAGACCGAGGCGACCGTCCCTGGGATTCAAAGCGTCGGCGCCGGACATCAACGACCTGCTCGGGGCGCTCGGCCTCGAAGAGAAGGGCGACGGTACTATCGACCTCGCTGGTTCGCTGCGGCCGGAAGACGATGGACCGCTGACGCTGCAGGTGCATGGCAACCTGGGGCGAATGGAAATTGAAGCGACGGGATCGGTTTCCGATCTGCAGAATCTGGAGCGGTTCGACCTCGATCTGCTCGCGACGGCTCCCGATCTCAGCCGGCTGCTTGGCCTGTTCGGGATTCACCAGTTGCGAGAAGCGCCTTTCACGATCGATATCGAAGCCAGGCGCGAGCGTTCTACCCTGGTAGTCGACCGCGCAAAGTTGATTTTTGCAGAGGCGCAGCTGGACCTCAGCGCCAATATGCCGAATTTCCCCGGGCTCGATCAGAGCCGCATCGCGCTGGACATAAGCGGTCCCGACCTCGAACGCTTCAGGTACCTGACCGGTCAGCCAGGCCAGGCGACCGGGCCGTTCTCTCTCGATATTGATGTTGAAGTAGCGCCCGACGGCGTCGAGCTGTTGCACCTGGATCTCGAAACGTCGCTGGCGCGGGTCGATGCGAACGGCAAGCTCGGCAATGCGCCCGATTACATCGGCAGCGAAGTCGAATTGACCGTGCGCAGTGACAATCTCGCAACGTTGGGCGAAGCCTACGGAGTGAGGCGTCTTCCGGACAGGCCCGTCGAAGTCAGCGGGACAGCCCGGTTGACCGACAACGGCTTTCGCACGGTGGGTCCATTGGTGGGGATGGTCAACGACGTTCGTGTTGCGCTGGACGGTAACGTCACGATGCAAACCGGTCTGCGAGGATCCGAGCTCGATTTCGAAGTCTCGGGTCCGGACAGTGCGGTGCTCCTGAGCGCGTTCGGCGTCGATGAGCGGGTCCCGGCCGAGGCCTATGACTTCTCGGGCAAACTGCAGATTGAGGACAACGGCTATCGCTTCGACAATGTGACCGGCACGCTGGGATCCTCGAACGTCAATACCAGCGGGCTGCTCATGCGCGGGAACGGGGCCGGAGGAACGCGGATATCTGTTTCAGCGAGCGGTCCCGCTTTCGAGGAAATTATCGCCGGCGTTGGCGATTTCGAGGTGATGCCGGGACCCTACGAGTCGTCGGGAAGCATTGTCTTTGAACAGGACGCACTGCGGATTCAGGATTTCCGTCTCGACAGGGAGCGTGGAAGTCTGGCCGCTGACCTGGAACTCGGCATGCCGATTGCCAGGCAATCGATGAACTTCGATATCCGGGCGAGGGGCCCTGACATTCGGGCATTTTACGCTGGTGACGATCGACTCCAGATTACCGAGGCGCCTTTTTCGGCGGCAATCAGCGGCCAGCGCCGGGGGGCGAGCTTCTCAGTCGGCAGGCTGGATATTGCCATGGGTGATGTATCCATCGAGGCCGACGGCGACCTTGAATTTGGTGACACAGGTTCACGCACTCAGTTTCGTTTCGCCGGCAACATACCCGACCTGTCGACCGTAGCTTCCATCGACGGCCGGCGGCTGCGCCCTCAGAGCATCCAGTGGAATGCTCGCGTCGAAGGCGGTGCCGAAGAGCTGCGAGTAGACGGCCTGGACATAAAGCTCGGCGACAGCGACATCGCGGCCACGATCCGCTACGTCAAGGGCAACGTGCCGCAACTGAATATCGGCGTCGAATCCGAGTCGGTTGTCCTGGCGCCGTTGCTCGAGGTGCAGCAGGACGAAGTGCCTCCGACAGAACCACCACGGGCTGAAACCAGAGACCGCCTCGCACCGGCGTACGATCTGCCTTTCGATGCGATGGCGTCGGTCAACGCCACCGTTGACGTCACAATTGGCCAGCTCGAACGTGACGACTTGCGCGTTCGCGATTTACAGCTGCACGCGGATCTCAAGGATGGTGTTTTCACGCTGCGCGAATCCGGCTTCAGGGGTTTCGAAGGCTTCATACAGGCTCGGGCAACGATCGATCCTGCAGATGGCAACGGGCGCGCCCGCGTCGAGCTAATTGCGCGCGATTTTGCGCCGAATCTTACCGACCTTGCCATGCGGGGCAGTATCGACGTCGACCTCGAAGCGTCGGGTAACGACGTGCGGACATTGCTCGGCAGCGCAAATGGCATTGTCGTCGCCGACCTGAGGGGCGGTCGCACAGGCAACAGCCGGTTCGTGCAGATGATCTACGGCGATCTGCTCAATGAAATCATAGGGACGATCAATCCGTTCAGCCGATCCGATCCTTACACTCGGTTCGAATGCATCGTGATCCCGGCCCAGGTTGCGAATGGTGTCGTCAGCAGCACGCCCAACTCGTTCATTCGGACCGACAAGATGAATATTGCGATGAAGTCGAATATCGACCTCAACACCGAGCGTCTTGAAATAAACCTGCGAACGAGCCCGCGGCAGGGACTCGGCATCAGCGCCGCCGAGTTGCTCAATCCGTTCATACGTATTACGGGTACACTCAGTCGGCCCAGGCTGGCCGTCGACGAACAGGGCGTGCTCATTACCGGCGGCGCAGCCGTCGCTACGGGTGGCCTTTCGTTGCTGGCACGGGGGCTCTGGGACCGACTGACGAGGGATAGCGATCCTTGCGAAGTGACCGGCACCGAAGGCAGGAAGCAACTGGCTGATCGCTTCCCGGTCATGGAACCGCTTTTCCAGTAGTCAGTCGACCCCGAGCTCTTTGCTCATCATCTCGCGCATTTCGATTTTGCGAATCTTGCCGGTGACCGTCATCGGGTAGTCCTTGACGAAACGAACGTGCTTCGGGACTTTGAAATGCGTGATCTTGTCCTTGCAGTAGTCGATGATCTCGTCGGCAGTTGCCGTCTGGCCATGCTTGAGCTGGATCCAGGCGCAGACCTGCTCGCCCATCCTGGCATCGGGAATGCCGAATACCTGCACCTCGGAGATTTTCGGGTGCGTGTAAAGAAACTCCTCGACTTCGCGTGGATAGATGTTCTCGCCGCCGCGGATAATCATGTCCTTGATGCGTCCGGTGATGCGCACGTAGCCATGTTCGTCCATCACGCCGAGGTCGCCCGAGTGCAGCCAGCCGTCGATGATGGTCTCCGCCGTGCGCTCGTCGTCGTTCCAGTAGCCCTTCATCACCGAGTAGCCGCGTGTGCAGATCTCGCCCTGTTCTCCAATGGGTACGACGTGGTCGTCCTTGTCGACGATCTTGATCTCGACATATGGGATCGGCCGGCCGACCGTCTGGGTACGGTTCTCGAGCGTGTCGTTCGGTAGTGTCATGTGATTGACCGGGCTCACCTCGGTCTGCCCGTAGCCGATCAGTACGTTCTCCATGTGCAACTCGCCGATGATGCGAATCATCAGCTCCTCGGGGCAGGGCGCGCCGGCGATCAGGCCCGTTCGCAGCGATGAGACGTCGAATTCGCCAAAGCGAGGGTGGTCGAGCTCCGTGACGAACATCGTCGGAACGCCGTGTAACGCCGTGCAGCGCTCTTCCTGTACGGCCTGCAGCGTCGACTCCGGGTCGTAGGCGTCGTTGGGGAACACCATCGTCGCACCCGAGGTGACGCAGGCCAGGACGCCGAGCACCATGCCGAAGCAGTGGTACAGGGGCACCGGTATGCACAGCGAATCGTCGGCAGTGAAGCCCATGCCGTTCGCGGTGTTGTTGCCGTTGTTGAGGATGTTCATGTGCGTCAGCGTGGCCCCTTTTGGCGCCCCGGTCGTGCCGCTCGTGAACTGGATATTGATCGCGTCGTCAGGCTTCAGTTCCTTCTTGAGGTGTTCGAGACGTAACTGCTGCGCCTCGCCGCCACGGGCGCAGACATCGGCGAAGTTCAACATGCCATCGCGCGGCTCGTCGCTCATGCGAACGACGTACTCGAGATTCGGCAGCTTCGGCCGCACCTCCTCGAGCATCGCGAGGTAATCGCTGGTCTTGAACTTCTCTGCGGCGATCACTGCTCTGCAATCGACCTTGTCGAGCACGTACTCGAGTTCGAACAGCCGATAGGCGGGGTTGATGCACACGAGGATGGCGCCCATTCTCGCAGTCGCCAGCTGGGTCAGTACCCATTCGTAGCTGTTCGGACCCCAGATACCGACGCGTTCGCCGGGCCCGATACCCAGCGCCAGCAGGCCGGTCGCGAGTTTGTCCACGTCGGCCCGGAATTCCGCGTAGCTCCTGCGGATCCCCTGGTGTCGCGCGACGATCGCGGTGTTGTCCGGATTCGCGTCAACGACCCGGTCAAAGCAATCGCCGATGGTCTCGTACAGCAGCTGGCCGGTGCCTTCGCCGACCATGTAACTCCTGGTTAATGGCATCACAGTCTCCCGATTCCGCGGCTATTCTAGGGCCGAAACCGGTGAGAGGCAGTCCGGATAAATACTATGCCGCCTAGCGGTCCGGGCGGGGTGTCGAAGTGATCCCTTCGGCATGGCGTGGGAAGGCCTCGGCATCGATGGTCTCGAGGTAGGCGTGCCAGACGGCGTAGCCTATGATCGGGATGATCACGATCAGGCCCACGAACGCCGTGACCAGTCCGATTAGCAGCCCCGCGACGATGATCGAAAGCCACACTACCATGGCGAACTTATTGCGAAGGACGGCGTTGATCGAGGTGACGATCGCCGTGATGCTGTCAACGTCGCGATGCATGATCATCGGCAGCGAAAACGCGCTCGCCGAGAACGTCACGCCGGCGAACACGGCGCCTACCATCGAGCCGAAGCCGAGGAAGGTAACCCAGTCGATTAGTGGGGCCTCCCCGATCGAGGGGTAAAGAACCGCAATGACCATGATTGCGGCACGTGCCCAGATCAGGAACACCACGAGCAGCACCAGGGCGAACACCATCTCGTTGCCGAAATGGCGCTTGAAAGCCGCCCGCAGGCTGCGCGCCATATTGACCTCCTGGCCGCGCTCGATCTGGGCGCTGATCGCGTAGAGCCCGGTGCAGGCCAGCGGAGCGAGAAACACGAATCCGCCGATCATCGAGAACATGATCCACTCGCTGCCACGGAACCATGCGAGCATCGAGACGATCCCGATCATTACGGCGACGGCGAGGCCATAGACGAGGCTTTGCTGCGGCGCCCGCAGCAAGTCACTCGTGCCGAGCCGAAGCCAGCGGAACGGGGCGAACGGCGAGAGTTTTCTGCAGGGCGCGACGAATGGCATTTCGTCACGGTTGATGTCTTGCCCGGGCGATTCAGTCATGTCCCGATAATCGGACATTCATGCGCCGCTGGCAATTTCCGGCCGGCGCCTGCGCGCGCTCTTGTGCGGTGCAACAAGTTGTGATGATATGCATCCCGCGAATTCTGGAGGACGGACCATGGACCTGAAAGGCAAAACGATCGTAATCACGGGTAGCGCAAGAGGCCTGGGCGAGGCAATGGCGAGAAGGCTCGCGAGCCACGGCAGCCGGGTCGCGTTGGTGGACCTCGATGACGAGGCGCTGGCGACGGCGGCCGATGCGTGCAAGGACGCGGGCGCGCCCGACGTCAGGACTTACAAGGTCAACGTTGCAAAGGAAGACGAGGTCGTTGCCCTGTTCGACAGCGTCGCGAGCGATTTCGGTGAGTTGCACGGTCTCGTCAACAATGCAGGCATCACGCGCGACGCACTGATGGTCAAACACAAGGACGGCGAACTGATCTCGAAGATGACGATCGAGCAGTGGCAGGCTGTCATCGACGTCAATCTCACCGGTGTGTTCCTGTGCGGCCGCGAGGCCGCTATCAAGATGATTGAAACCGGCTGCAAGGGCGTCATCATCAACATTTCGTCGATTTCGCGCGCCGGCAACATGGGGCAGACGAATTACAGCGCCGCAAAAGCCGGCGTCCACGCGATGGCGGTCGCGTGGTCGAAGGAGCTGGCGCGTTACGGGATCCGCGCGGCGTCTATCGCGCCGGGATTCATCGCCACCGAGATGGTCATGGCAATGAAACCCGAAGCTCGCGAGAAACTCACGTCAGGCATCCCGGCGCGGCGCATGGGCGACCCCGACGAGATCGCGCAGGCCGTGCAGTTCATTTTCGAGAACGACTACGTCAGCGGCGGCTGCTTCGAAATCAACGGCGGCCTGAGACTCTGATCATGCGCCGGGCCAGCTGCGAGGAGATTCCGGGTCGGGCACGAGCTCTTCATACAGTGCGACGGTCTTCCTGACGGTATCCTCGTTGCGAAAACTGGTCGCAATGCGTTCGCGCGCCGCAGCACCCATCTTTTGCCGCAGATCCCGGTCGTCGTAGAGCGTGCGAATCGCCGCAGCCAGCGCGTTCGCGTCCCGGGGCGGCACGACGAAGCCGCACTCGCCATCGACGACGAGTTCCGGGCTGCCGCCGGCACTGGTGACGACGGGTGGCACGCTGTAGGCCATCGCTTCGATGATCGCGCGCGCCAGGCCTTCGCGCTTGGTCGAGGGCATGCAGAAGACGTCGCACGCTGCGCTGACCGCCGGGGCATCGTTGCGAAAGCCAACGCGATGAATGCGACGGCCCGCGGGACTGCGCTGAATTCGCTTCGTTAGTCTGTCGGCGTCCATGCGACCGACGAGAACGAGGTGTGCGTCAACGGGAAGCTGCTCGAAGGCATCGATCAGGTAGTCGATGCCTTTGCGCGGTCGGTAGTTTGCCGTGCAGCCGATGACGAACGCGTCTTCGGGAACGCCGTCATGCGAAAGGTCTGCCGGCGCATCCGCGTACCACTGGAGCTTGTGACCTTTGTGGATAGTGACCGGTCGCTCGTCCGGCATGCGCAGGAATGCCGGCTGCATCTCCAGGAAGTGGCGGCGGACGGCCTCTGCGACGCAGACGATGCGATCGATACGGGGATTCAGGTAGCGCATCCACGACATCGGGTCGAGGAAGCCTACGGCGCCGACGATGCCCCGGTAGCACACGACCTTGACGGGCAGGCCCTTTACGGCGCGGAGTCCGTTGCTGACGGCCTTGTTATTGAACGTGTGCATGATGTGGTACTGGCCGCGGACCAGTTCGGCACGAAGCGCCGCTATGCCTTGCTTGTCGAAATTTCCGGGCAGCCGGATGTCGACGGTCGGCACGCTCGCATCGGTCAGTGTCCTGTTGTTCGGATGATCGACGGGGCAGACGACAGTGACATCGATGCCCGACTCGCGAAGACCGATAAAGCTCGCTATCGTCGGGCGATCGGCGCTTTCGGTGATGCAGAGCGAGCGAATCGGCATTGGTGTCCTGCCCGGTTGGCTACTAGTCCTTGTAGAGCGGGTTCTCCAGCACGTGCACTGCGACCTGCTGGCCGGTGACCGAAAACGCGATGTACTCGTAGCGCATCTCTGAACGCTCGACGAATTCCTGGAACGCCTTGAACTCGTGCTGCTGCCAGCGATGAAAGTTGTAATACTCGTCGAACAGGATGATGGCGCCGGGCTGCAATCGATCGCCGAGCGCGTCGAAGATCGTTACCGTCGACGAGTACAGGTCGCAATCGACGTGCAGGAATGCGACCGGGTCTTTGTGCTTCTCGAGGAAGCCGGGCAGGGAGTCGTCGAATAATCCCCTGACAAACTCGACGTTGTCGGGAACCCTGGGCAGCTTCTTCTGCGCAAACGCACCGACCGGGTTGCCGTTCCAGTATTCGGGTATTCCTTCGAACGAGTCGAAGCCGTACACCGGGCCGTCGACGAGCGGCGCGATCCAGCGTATTGACTTGCCGCGGCCAACCCCGAACTCGAGACAGAGACCTTGCTTCGTGACCTCGCCAAGCACGTACTTGATGAGTGCCGGGTGCTTTTCGAAGTAGGGTGCATCGACCATGTTGGCCTTGATGTATGCGAGCGTTTCGGCCTTGGCCTCGAGGTTCATATCGACGAGCAGGTTCGACGCGTAATGCTTGAGCATGAAACGCCGGAACAGGAACTCGCTCAGGGTGCGTTTGAAGAGAGGCATCGCCGCAGTAAGGTATCACATTTACGGGCAACGCTAGCGCTGCTACAGTCGGTCCGTCAATGAATGCGGAGAGCGTATAAATGCGGGTAATTCTTGTTCCGGTCGCCGACCGTCCGGAGTGTGCCAAAGCATTGCAGACGGCGTTCGATCTCGGCAAGCGCCTGGGCGCAAGTGTCAGCGGCTGCCATATCCGGCCACACAGGGACTCCGCGACATCGATGTCGAACGCCGCCTGGAAAAAGAAGAGCAGTAAAAAGGCGCCGGAAGCGGCCCGCAAGCTCTACGAGGACATGGCAGAGCGCAACGGCTACGAGTTGATCAGACGAGCGCGCGTCTCGCCGGGCGCGCTCTGGTCCGAGCGCGTCGGGTCTCCCGGCAAGCTCATGGGCATTGTCGGGCCGGTGTCCGATGTGGTCGTCGTATCACGGCCCGAGAAGGACGGCGGCGTTGCCGAGATGTTCCTGAACTCGGCCCTGATCGAGTCGGGACGCCCGGTGCTGATCCTGCCGCCAGCGGGGCGGCGCAACATTGGCAAGAAAATCTGTATTGGCTGGAATCAGAGTTGTGAAGCGGCGAACGCCGTCATGGCCGCGTTGCCAATCCTGCGTGAAGCCGAGCAGGTTACGATCGTGAGCTGTGGCGCCGAAGATCGCGTCGGTCCCAAATCGGCCCAGATTGCGAGCTACCTGGCGCACTGGGGAATCAAGTCGCAGCGCATCGCGACGCGCGGTAAAGACATCGAAAAAGAGTTGATCTCGACCTTCAAGGAAACAGGGTCGGACATGATGATCGCGGGGGCCTACAGCCGCAGCCGCTGGCGCGAGAAGGTGTTCGGCGGCACGAGCGAATACCTGCTGCGCAAAGCGAAGATGCCGGTTCTGATGCTGCACCACTAGACGAAAAAGCGCGCACCGTGACCGGTGCGCGCTCTGCCGTCCCTATTCGGGAACGCCCCTTACTCGTTGACGCTCAGCACGACACGACGGTTCTGCGCTTTGCCGGCAGCCGTCGAGTTATCCGCGATAGGCTGCGATTCGCCGTAGCCACGCACTGACATGCGATCCTCGGCGATGCCGTTCGATGCGAGGTAGTCGTAGACGGTCTGTGCACGGCGTTCCGACAGGCCCGCGTTGTATTCCGCGGAACCATCGCTGTCCGTGTGACCTTCAACGACGAACGAGATATCGGGGTACTTCTTGAGCGTGTCGACGACCTCATTGAGAACCGCCGCGGAGCCAGCGCGCAGCTGGTCCGAATTGCTCTCGAAATTCACCCCCTTGAGGACGTAGTCGCCCTCGACCGGGCAGCCCTTGTTGTCGACCGGTGTGCCGGCGGGCGTGCCCGGGCACTCGTCGAGGCGATCGACGACGCCGTCGCCATCGGAATCCACCTCGCAACCGCGCTCATCCACGGTGGCACCGGCGACCGTGTTGGGGCACTCGTCCTTGTCGTCGGTGACGCCGTCACCGTCGCTGTCCAGCGGACAACCTCTCGCATCGACCGCTGTGCCAGCGGGCGTTCCGGGGCACTCGTCTTTCGAGTCCTTGACGCCGTCGCCGTCGGAATCCAGCTCACAACCGTAAGCGTCGACCTGGGTTCCGGCAGGCGTGCCCGGGCAGCGATCCATGGTATCGGCAACGCCATCGCCGTCGGTGTCGATCCACTTGGGCGACGTGTCGCCGAACGGAATCTGGATACCCACGCTGACCAGGTCGTCGCCGAAGTCACTGGACGTCGCCGAGTCTATGCGATGCCGCCACTCGCCACGAAGCGCAATGTTCGATTCACCGATATCGAGGTAGAAGCCAGCGCCGAAGGAGTACATGGCGCCGTTGTCACCTGTGCTGTTATCCGGCTCGACATCGAGCAGGCCGACGCCGGCATGGAGATACGGGCTGAAGCGATCGGCACGCATGAAGACGCGCTGCAGGTCGACACCGAAACCCGTGTGCTGTTCGTTTGGCACACCGTTCATCGATGCCATGGACAGGAATCCCTCGACATTCCAGTTGTCATTCAAGGCATAACCAACGCCCATCTGGCCGCCTCTGACACCGTCATCGAGATTCCGGTCGGTGTCATCGTCGATGTACGAGAATGCACCCGAAAAGTAGCCCTGTCCCGCTTCGGCATCCGCCAAGGCATTTTCGGCTCCCACCAGGGCGACAGACATCGCCACGAAAACGCAAAGGGTAGTTCTCATTGATTTGGCTCCCTACAAGGTATTTGTGTCAGACGCCCGGCTCCTGTGACTTTTGTGCTGACTTGGGCGTCTTTTTCGAACATCATTCATTCGAAAGTTCGAAGTTGCGGCGATTCTAACACCCAACAGACGGCAATGCGTAACGACCAGGAAATCCGCCGATTCATGCAAACCGGCCTCGAGGATGACTCCAGGCCCTCACGGTCGCTGCGCGCCGTCAGCCGCGCCCGCCGCCAGGTCGGGCAACGGGACACACTCGCATTCGCACTGGTCCGAATCTGGGCCGTGCTCGCCAGGTTGCTGGCACCCCTGTTCGCCTTTCTCGGAGAGAGACAGGCCGAGGCGCAATGGCGCTCAGGAGGCGCCAGTCGTCCGAAAAAAACCAACGTGACAGGGGAAATCGATGATTGATGAAGTCCAACAATCCGTCCTGGGGCCCATGATGAGCCTCTGGACCAAGGTTGCCGAGTTCCTGCCGAACATCGCGGCGGCGGTGGCGCTGCTCGTGATCGGCAATATCGTCGCCAAGATCGTGGCCATGATTATCTCCAATCTGCTGGCGAAGATCGGCCTCGATAAGCTCACCGAACGCGCGGGGCTGGCCGGCGCCGTTGAAGTGACCGGCATCCAGACCTCGGCGTCGGTGATTTTCGGCAAGATCGTCTACTGGCTGATCTTCCTCACATTCATGATCTCCGCGGCCGATGCGCTGAGCCTGCCGCGGGTTTCGTCGACGATCGACGATTTCGTCCTGTACCTGCCGAAGCTGATCGGCGCCTTGCTGGTCGTCATCATCGGCCTGTTCGCCGCGCATCTCGTGCGGACCGCGATCGAGTCGGCGGCGCAGGGCATGCAGCTCGAATACGGCAAACCGCTGGGCACCGTGGCCTATGCGCTGATTGTCATCGTCGTCATCTCGCTGGCGATCAACCAACTGGAAATCGAGACGGCGCTTCTGAACCAGGTGGTATCGATCATGCTGTTTGCGATCGCGGCGGCCGTTGCATTGTCGCTCGGCCTAGGTACGCGCTCGATCGCTACAAACATCATCGCCGGGCTATACGCGCGCGACCTGTTTCCGCCCGGGGATACGATCAGGGTCGGTGACATCACCGGCCGTGTGATAGAAGTCAGCACGACCAATACGCTGCTCGAGCTCGAGGACGGAACGACGTACTCTTTGCCGAACAGCGAACTGGTCGATAGCCAGGTGCACACGACTCACCGCATGTAATTTCGCTCGTCCGGCCTGGCCGGGCGCAAATTCGTGGAAAGTCCTGTAGACCTGCCTGATACTGAGCTCGTGCATCGTGCGCGCAGGGAACTGCCGTACGGTACGAGAGCCTATGAGGAGCTCATGCGAAGGTATGAGGGACTGATGTTCGGCGTGTGTCTTCGCATCGTTGGCAATCGTCAGGATGCAGAGGACATCACGCAGGATGTCATGCTGAGGGTGTTCTCGAAGCTCAAGACCTTCGAGGGACGCTCCTCCATCAAGACCTGGCTGGTGAGGGTGACCTCGAATGCGTGCAAGGACTGGCTAAAGAAGAAGGCGACGTCGAAACAATACACGGAGGCGATGGCCAACGAGCCGCAGCCCGAGAACAAGATTCACTATGAGGAAGACAAGCTCATCGGACTCCTGTCGGAACTTTCCCCGGCCGATCGCGAAGTCCTGACCTTGAGGTTTGTCGCGGATCTGGGTCTCGCGGAGATTGCGGACATCACCCAGCTGAGCCTCAGCGCAACGAAAATGCGGCTGTATCGCGCGGTCGAGCGCTTGCGGAAACTCGCTATTGCGCGATACGGTGATGCGCTGTTTGACACCGAGTGACTAAAAAAGGAGAAAACCATGAGTGTAGCCAAGACATCCGAAATCAGTTCGTCTTCGTCGAAGGGCTTCGAAGACGCGGTCCGCAAGGGCATCAAGAAGATGAGCAAGACCGTCAGTGGCATCGAAGGTGCCTGGGTCAAGGAGCAGAAAGTCGTCGTCAAGGACGGCGAAGTCGACGAGTACCGCGTCACGATGAAGGTCACCTTCATCGTAAAATGATATAAAGCAAACCGTAAAAACACGAATTCATCGGGAGGAGGCAAACATGCCAGGAAAATTCGAAGTATATAAAGACAAGGCGGGCGAATTCCGCTTCCGGCTCAAGGCATCGAACGGCCAGAACATTCTTGCCAGCGAAGGCTACAAGGCCAAGGCCAGCTGTATGAACGGCATCGAGTCGGTCAAGAAGAATTCGCAAAACGCAGATCGTATCGTCAAGAAGACGACGGCATCGGGCAAGTTCAATTTCTGTGTCGTCGCCACGAACGGCCAGGTTGTCGGCGTCAGCCAGACCTACGATTCCGAATCGGGCTGTCGAAACGGCATGAAGAGCGTTGCGGAAACCGCCGCCAAGGCCACGATCGACGACCAGACCTGAGGTTGCAGGCCCCGGGGCCGGGCATTCTGTCCGGCCCCTGTCAACCGGGTCCCGGCTCCCGCGTTTTAAGTCCTGACAGATCGAAATTTGCAAGGACACGCAGGAGTATCAAGATGGACCTCAAAGCACTTACCATAATCGCAGCAGGCTCCCTGTTGCTCAGCGGAATCGCCCACGCCGACGCCGGCGATCGCGTCGAAAACCGTATCGACAAGCGCGGTGACCGTATCGAACAGCACCTGGACAACAAGGGCGATCGCATCGACAACCGCCTGGATCGAAAGTCGGATCGTGCCGATGCGGCCGGCAAGGAGCGGCTGGCACGCAAGCTCGATAACAAGGGCGACCGCGTCAATCGACGTCTCGACAATAAGGGCCAGCGCATTGACCGGCGCCACGATGCGGCCGGTCGCAAGGCGGATCGGCGGATCGACCGACGCCGCAGTCAGTAGCTAAGGCGACGCGTGCAGGACGCGCGACTCCCCGCGTTTGCGGGGGTCCGACGCGGCCTGCACCTCGTCCGGTTTCCGCAGGATGATCTGCAGGTCGCCGAACGCGTAGGGCGCGGGCTTGGCACGGTAACCCTGGTCTCCCAGCGCCGATATCGTTTCCTCGGGCAATGGCACGAGCGGGCTGAAGACGATCAGGTCGGGCGGCAACAGCTGATGATGGAAGCGCGTGGCGCCGGCTGATTCCAGCGGCGTCATGCCGAAATCGTAGACGTTGGTAATTGCCTGAAACACGCTCGTGAAAATGGTCGAGCCTCCTGGCGTTCCAACGACCATTTCGACCTCGCCGTCCCGCAAGAGGATCGTCGGCGACATCGACGACAACATGCGTTTTCCGGGCTGGATCTCGTTCGCTTTGAAGCCCACGACGCCGAATGCGTTCGGTACGCCGGGCTTGACGCTGAAATCGTCCATCTCGTCGTTGAGCAGGAAGCCTGCGCCGCCAACGACCACGCCGCTGCCGAAGCTCAGGTTCAGCGTCGTCGTATTCGATACGGCATTGCCGTCGTGATCGATGATCGAGAAATGCGTGGTCTCATAGGATTCGAGGCCGGGAACCACGTCCAGGATTGTCGATATCTCGTCGACGTTCACCTCGCGCGCGCGCGCCTGCAGGTACTGTTCGGCCAGCAGCCTGTCGATCGGCACGTCCACGTAGTCCGGATCACCGAGGTACTCGGCGCGGTCGGCGAAGACGCGTTTTTCGATCTCGGCCACCAGGTGAATGTACTGCGGCGAATTGTGTGGCACGCCCTCGAACTCGTGCGCGAGGTAGTCCTTGATCTTCAGTAGCTGGACGACCGCGAAACCACCCGAACTGGGTGGCGGCGACGAAAGCAGTTCGAACTCGCGCCAGTCCGCCCTGAGCGGCTCGCGCCAGATCGCCTCGTAGCCCTGCAGGTCCTCATGGGTAATCAGGCCCTCGCCACGTTCCATTTCCGCAACGATCAGGTCCGCCGTGTCGCCCAGGTAGAAGCCGTCACGTCCATTATCCGCAATACGCTGCAGCGTGTCGGCAAGCTCCGGCTGCCTGAATGGCTCGCCGACGACCGCAGTGCCGAAGTAGTCGCGGAAATTGGTCTTGCCATCGAACTTGCCGTGCCCCCGCTCGATGTTTGCGCCAAGCTTTTCGTGAATGACGAAGCCGTCGCGCGCAAGGGCAACGGCCGGCGCCAGCAGGTCAGCCCAGGGCAGGGTGCCAAAGCGCTGGTGGGCCTCCCACATGCCGGCCACCGAGCCCGGCACGCCGGCAGAGAGGTGTCCGACCGTGCTCGCTCCGGGAATCACGTTGCCCTCGGCGTCGAGATACATGTCGCGATCCGCGGCCAGCGGCGCCGTCTCGCGATAGTCGACGAAGTTCGCTTCGCCGTCGAGCCAGATCAGCATGAAGCCGCCGCCGCCGATATTGCCGGCTTCGGGTAACGTTACGGCCAGCGAGAACTGGGCCGCGATTCCGGCATCGACGGCATTGCCGCCCGCCGCGAGAATGCCTTCTGCGACCTGCGCGGCGTAGCTGTCAGGCATGGCCACAGCGGCTGGCGTGACAGGCCGTGCGGTCGGCTGCTCCTGTTCCGGTTTCTGCTCCGTACCACACGCTGCAAGCAGCAGGAACGCCAGCGCAGCCGTCGATAGTGTCTTGTGCATAGGATTCGGTGCCTTGTTCAGGGGTTCTGGTACCAGATTATGCCGTCGTCGTCGGCCTCTGCAATCAGCGAACCTTCCGCAACGAGATAATTCAGGTGGGCGATAGCTTCTCCAGTCGCCATGATGCGATTGTTGTCAGCGATGCGGGATTTGTAGAGCGCGGGGAAGGTATCGACGGCGCGACGCGGTTCCCGGCACCAGGCGCGCAGCTCCTCGAGCTTTTCGATGTGCTCGTCAATGAGCGCCTGCAATCTCGGCCTCGCGCCGCGGAACGGCTTGCCGTGAGCCGGCAGCACGAGAACATTGGCAGGCAGGCGCTCCTGCATGTTCTGCAGTGATTCGATCCAGGCTTTGAGCGGATTGGCTCCGGGTTCGGTGGGCCACACGCTGACGTTCGACGAGATGGTCGGCAGGAGCTGGTCGCCCGATATCAGGACATTGCAGTCCTCGCAGAACAGGCAGGCGTGCTCGGGCGAGTGCCCGCGGCCGACGATGATCTCCCAGTTGTGGCGGCCGAATCGGACCTTCTCGCCATCGTGCAGTCGCTTGAACGCCTCGGGCATCGGCGAGACGACGCGGCCGAAGGAGCCGAACATGTCGACATAGCGTTGTAGCTGCGACTCGCTGAACCCGGCGCCATGGTAGAAACGCCGGCCTTCCCTCGGTGCCGGCTTGCCCGTGTCG
>JAAUYH010028242.1_pt1 | contig 20589 bp, 10 predicted proteins | sample 7278061 | NCBI WGS metagenome assembly JAAUYH01 (sample SAMN14350203, study PRJNA611818) | marine sediment metagenome | isolation source: surface marine sediment (0.6m) | place: French Polynesia: Moorea | collected 2018-08 | reverse complement strand
GCAGTTAATTTTCGACCAATTTTGTCAATGCAAATTTTATTCTAACCAAACGTTCACACAAATTACGGGAATCTACCAGCGCAACTGTTTTTTTATAAAGAAATATGTATCTGTGAAAATTTTAGCTAAAATAAGTCCAAATCTAACAATATGTGACATCACGGATTATACACAGATAATTTATATTTTCATCGGAATCATCATCCTAATGAGTTCCGAATATGTGTGATCTTCAAGATGGCTTCTCTATGAAAAAAATTACAGAAGCCCAATATAATTTTCATTTCAGTACGAGGTATCTGATCAATGTTAGAAAGCAGATACAAGGATCAAATTAAATTCAAGGTAAATAGCTCGCCTAACTTTCAAATTTCAGGACAGTTTTGACTGTCACCAAATATCCGCAGTGAGAGCTACACAAATTAGTTCCGGATCCAATTGACTTCCACCTTATGAGACCCATTTATCATAGTACCGAAGAACGATGAGTCTAATAAGTTTAAGCTGCAAAATCGTTAAGTACAGAAAAGATGGAAAAAGAGGATCTGGATATCATAAGTCCGGTTGGGATACATTCTCATTCGGCAATTTTTGCGACTGATTCAAAATATCAGTTTTTCAAAGTAATTAATAACGTTGAATGAAAATTGATACATCTTTAATGAAATAGAGTAATTGACTCTAGTTACGCCTTTACATTAAAGAGATTCACAACTCTTCGAACAAAGCAACAATTAGTATTGCTTTATAAGATGTATCAAAAGGACTTGAAACGAGTTTGAGATACGGAAATATCAAGTGGGAGACTGCATGATTGAAGTTCTATTAAACATAAGGAAAATTCTGTTGTGATTTCATTATCCAGTATGAGATTTTGTCACTACAACACCTTACGTAAATTGAGTCTTACGTAGATACTTTGGAGAATGTAATTGAGTCGATATCTTCGTCTGAGTAAATAAATCTTGTATTAATTTAGTATCAGTATGATTATTAGTTTCTAAAATGGATCTCAGTTTGTATTTTCTTACAAAACTTATACGAATAACGAACAGATTAGTTATATTTATCGACAAAGGCCCACTTGTATTCAAAGAATCGTAACCTTAAAAAGAGCCCGAAAATTCGCATTGATTTGTTTTAATATAGTGTGAGTACGAATAACTATTCTCGATACTAATATGTGATTGTAAATTATGATATTCGAATGATTCGTGCTACAGTAGAGCTACTTTTGTTCAATAGTAGCAAAAGCGACTCGAGAAAGTTATTGTCTCACACTACCAGACCTGGGCGACGTAAAACTTATTTTTCATTCTTGGCCTCACAGCTATTGAGATAACTTCAATTCGAGTAATCTGGTCAACGAATTAATGAGAACTAATATGATTGTAGCTCTTACAATGCAGATTACGTCAATTATTCGTGAACATGGAATTTTACTTGATTTCTGATCAAATTAATCGAAGCGCTCCAATACGGTTATATGTCCTAGAAATTCCAAGTGGCTTTGTTGAGATTAGGAAAAAGTTGTATTTTGAAGTTAAACCAAGGTAAACTCTCGGGACTATATCCCAAATATTCAAGTCCTTTATTAATGAAACAGCAATATATACATCCTTTTATCATATCACATCATGATACTTGAGTTTGAATAAGTGCGAACAATTCTGGAAGTAACGTTTGACGGTAGAATAAATAAAAACGAACTCAACTATTATCGTGATTAAAATTAATAAACTAAAATGTATTCGATGTATTCAATGTACACATGCAGTCTTGCCTAGATCTGCGAACCTCTGCTCTTTCAAATCGGGAGCTTTAGATTGTTTGAAATTGGCTCATCATTTTTGGAAGTGAGAGAAGCCGCTTGATAGTTTAAAAGAATCAAATGCACCATTTTCTTGTAAAAATAATTGTATATAATCCTATGCGCCTTCCCATCTGTTTCAAGTTGCTCAGCTCGAGCTTCAAACGCTGGTGGTATAGTGGTAGCATACGTCCCTGCCACGGATGAGACCCGGGTTCGATTCCCGGTCAGCGTACTCTCCTTTTGCCCACCACAATCTCCCCAACCTTTTCTATCCCATTATTATTCTTCTTCCTGGAATTCTCTAATTTCTCTCTTCTACTCATTATTAGAAAACTCTCCAATCCAATTTGCCTTTTTTTCCTGTAGGAGCTCAGAAATCTGTCATAACTTCGAACACTACCAAAAAACGGATTCCAACTTTTTATCTCAAAAATATCGCTCTCTTCCAAACATCGATCCTTCAAAATTCATCCGTTAACAAAAACTCGGCGAAGCTTACAATGAACAGCACCGAAATAGTAGAGCCTATAATTAGACTTCATTCATACACTGCGGCAGCGCAGTGAGAAGCTCCACGAGCAGGAATGGAGAGTTATAATTTGTTCACGATCACCAGTGCAAGCTATCGGAGAGAATTAGCAAAGAACCGCGACGAATAAAGTCTGAGACACGCTCAAGTGTGGAATTCTCCCACGTTTGTAGCAATAAAAATACAATGCTGAGCTCAGGTCTGTATGGCTTTTGCGGCATATCGCAATGCCAGACCTTTCCATAACTCGATCAAAACTAGCCTACGTAGAGTGAAGTAAGGAGTGCGGTGTGAGGTTGATCGAATCGAGACGTGTGTTAGCAAAGAGTTTTGCTACGTAATCACACGGTTCTTGTAGACCTGCAGCAACAGTAGTTACGCGTTCATCCAGTTTTGTTCTCCCGTAACTTGGAATTTGCTGAGTTGAGCAATCAAATGGTTGATATTGCAATGCTAACTCGATGTTATAGAACCTCGGAAGTTTTGAGTTCGGCAGAGTGAAGAGTACATAAAGCGCAAAAAAGAAATCGATTATGGCCAGTCCGCTTGCAAACCGCAATCGACATTATGAACCTCAGCAGATTGATTCATATCTTTCTTCCATTGGTGACAGTTTGCGTCGTTGCAAACAAACCGAACCATGGTACAATGGTGCACTTGTTCGAGTGGAAGTGGGCGGATATTGCTCTCGAATGCGAGGAATACCTTGGGCCGTTGGGTTACAAAGCAGTTCAGATATCGCCACCATCCGAGCATATTTCAGGTCAGCAATGGTGGACAAGATATCAGCCGGTGAGCTACAAGTTGATCAGTCGTGGTGGCACACGGGCTGAGTTGCGGGATATGATCAAGCGTTGTGCAGCGGTGGGTGTTGACATCTACGCTGATGCAGTGATCAATCACATGGCTGCGGTGGGTTCAGGTACAGGCATTGCAGGCAGCAAATATAGGCCGTACAAGTACGATGGCGTACCTTACGGACCTCTCGATTTCCACTACTGCAGAGAAAGTGGCAACAGAGGGATTCGCAATTACAACGATGCTTACGAGGTGCGAAACTGTGAGTTGGTGGGGTTAGCTGATTTGGCAATGGAGAAGGATTACGTTCGCGGCAAGATCGCTGGGTATCTGAACGATCTTCTTAGTGTGGGTGTGAAAGGATTTCGGTATGATGCGTCGAAACATATGGAACCCAGGGACATCGCGGCTGTGAATTCTCGATTGAACAACCCGGCTTATGTATTTCAAGAAGTGATCGGACAGCCGGGTGAACCTATTACACCGAAAGAGTACTTCGGGAGTGGTGACGTAACCGAGTTTCGATACGGGATTGAATTGAACAACAACTTCCGTGACGCGGGCAAGGTGAAATACCTTCGCAACTTCGGCACCTCCTTTGGATTGATGCCGTCGAACAAGGCTGTGGTATTCCTCGAGAATCATGACAACGAACGTGGGCATGGCGGCGGCGGCAATGTGCTCACTTACCGAGACGGTCAAGTATACGAACTTGCAGCTGCATTCATGCTGGCGTGGCCGTATGGTTACCCCAAAGTGATGTCGAGCTACGACATTGGCGATGACAGTGAGAAGGGCCCCCCATCGGTATCGCCACGTACCAGCTGTGGGAAGAATGCGGCGTGGAAATGTCAGCACCGATGGAATGCAATCGCCGGGATGGTTCGCTTTCGTGCAGCCGCTGGTGACGCTCCAGTGACGAAATGGTGGAATGAGGGAGATACCATAGCATTTGGACGTGGGGATCGCGCATTCGCAATCATCAATCGCAGGAAATCGGCCATCACTCGTACCTTTGACACCGCATTACCTCCCGGACAATACTGCAACGTTGCGGCAGATCCAAAATGTCGGTCGCAGTACATTGAGGTCTCGGCGGACGGCACGCTAAGCATGAAAGTGGAGGCGTTGTCTGTCGCCGCGTTCCATATCGAAGCAATGAAAACCAACCTCACCACAAGAAAATCGGACGGAAGTTGTTCAGCATTCAAGTCAAAGTATGGTTCGATGTTCCTGCGTGGCACATTTAACAAATGGGGAAAACTGCCCATGAACCTCAGCAGTGATTACACATGGGTCGCGAAAAATGTGCCATTTGGTGACGGAGCCGAGATGCGTCTCAAGTTTGATGTTGCAGGTGACTGGAAAATGAACTATGGCGATTCTAAGAAGACAGGACTCGCAGAATTGGACGGCGATGATATTGTTGTCACGTGCAACTTGAATCGTTATTTGATTGTGTTTAATGAGAAGAACAAGGCGTATAGCATCGTTCCACAGTAACATTTTTGTGGCAATGAACGTGACGACGATAGTAGATGTCTAGAATGTGTAAAGTTGTGTTCATCTTCTTGCAGTGAGAGATTCGCATTAGTATCACGTAACCAACTCAGTATCCACAGCACTGATAAAAGGAACGTAAGAAATGACCCGTTAATTGCGAATGCATAGTTCAAAACTTAGTTTTTGGTCGAATCGATAGCGTTCATGATATCTTGCATGCCACCGATGTATCCCACCTTGTGAAGGCCTAGCCATGTGTCGTCCACCATGTAGATACCGTCCGGAATCGAGATTCGAAAACCGGGCTTGATGAACTGACGCATCGCGTCTGGGGCCGGCCCTTTCACTAGCTTCTTTCCGTAAGGGTCTGTGTAGAAGATTCTGTTCCGCGGTGCTGAATTTCCCATGCGGCAATGTTCGTATGAGATTTCCCACCCCACAAATCGAAGGTCACGGTTGACTGCGTTGTTAGGTCGAAAGATTCCGTGTAGGTAGCGACCCAGAACGACCGTGTCGTTAGCGTCGCTCGATGTGGTGCGCAATGCATTTTGGGCACCCTTGAAATCCGCCACTGGGCCGCGAATTTTCCACGACGAACACATTGGGTACGCCATCCACCGCTCGTACTCGCCCTTTAGCAACTTCTTTCCTCTCGTACGGTACAACACTCGACGGTCTAGGTTGTTGATGTTGAGAATATTAACCTCGCGGAATCCCCTCGTTTCGTTGCCTTTTCTTTGCAATAATCGTAGCTCTTCGTCAGCCTTTGTTAATGGTAACATGCCGCCCTTAGCCGCTTTCGTAGCGGCAAACCCGAAGTCGGCCTTGTAATTGAAATGGGCGAGGAGCTCGTTCGTTTTCGTGTCTGTTATTACGATTACAACGGTGTGGAATCGGGTAAAGAACCTTCTCGGCAAGGAAAGATGCGCGTGAATACTGTATAGCAGTCGATGGTCACCAATATCCAACACATAATCCTTGAACCCAGCGTGACTTTCATTCTCGTTGTTATTCTTCAACGCCGCATAACCGTACCGTGGCGCGTATCCCATAAGTTTGTACGCGGCACTACCGTGCTCATGGTCGTAGGCGCACCAATAACAGGGGTCCCACATTGGGTGATACGTGCGGAACGTTCGGTTGTTAGTTTGATGGTCTAGCTTGTCAAACCCGCGAACGCGCCAAGTGTCATGCAGTTCTTCTGGGCACCGTTTTCCTGCAGTTATCTGGGGTATACCATTCGGCACTCTCGGCTGACGTACCGGACTTCCGTCCGCTTCACCGATAAGAGCAATATAATATCCGTTGGTTCTCAATCTGCGGAGATTGTTGGCAATCCACTTCATGCTTGGCAGTCGTACATTCTTTGCGGCTGGTTTACTGAACACATAGGCGTGACGCATCACAGGAAACTCTTTCTTCGACATTAAGCCCACCTGAGCTCGATCACGAGAGTTCCCACTGGTCATGATGGCCCATCCTTCGGGTTTCCATCCTGGAAGACGAACTCGTGGGCGCGCCTTGTCAAACCCACCGACAAACAAGTATACCTTGGCAGAACGTTGAAATGATATGGTCAGATATTGATCAGGTCCATCCCTTCGCATATAGGTCGCGAAAAAATCGAGATTGGTATACTTGGTCGAGGTCAGGTCTTCTATGGGTGACCATCCATGTTGATTATAACGAGGAAGATAGGCACTGTCACTGAACTTGAACACCATGTCCTGCGTTTGCGTGTACGACCATGACTGGATGAGTTCACCACGAAACGGGCGCCGCTTGTGAAGCGGATGGTCAGCGCAAGTTAATCCCTTAAACGTCTCTCCACTTCTTGCCGCCGATGCCACTAGTATGGCACCGAGTAAGGTAGTGAAAAAGAGTGACATGTCCTTTGCGCGGTTGAGGAGTTGACGTCACCATCACCAACATCGCGAGGAATGAGAAAAGTAGGTGCACTTTATCGATAGTCGGATGCTAACGAAGAGGCGAGCACGCACGTGGCGTAATGCAACAGCCAAGGAAGCTGCATTCCGTATTCGAGCTGAGAACTCGCCCCGTTGTAAGGTTGTTAACATCGCCGTCATCCTATTGCATAGAGGAAAGGATTGCGCGTATATACCATTGGAAATGGAGTCCGATGCAAGTCAGCATGGAAGATGATGTACCTGAGAACGACTGGCCCAACTCGACCCGAATTCTCCTCGTACCCAATGCCTCGGAATGCACGGCATTCGTTGCATGAAGATATTTTGCACAAAGTTATTCATTCCACCGCTTCTCGAAAATTGTACGTGGCGAGGTACAAAAGAACACGCGAAGCGAGTCCAAGTCAGAATAGTAACTCAAGCCAACTATTAGCAGTGATTCCTGTCCCACAGCTCACTGTTACCTGCATTATAGTTAACTGAAATACTTTCAAAAGCAGTGTGCGTCGGAATCACTAAGCTCGCTCCAATAAAGAACACACGCAACAACGGGATATATGAGTACGAAACTGGCCAGGTTCGAATGTTCAATTGCGCAGCGCTAAGCTACTGTACTGCACAGTATCATCCCAGTTAAAAACTTGCCAGGATTATGTTCGAGATACTGAACATGAACCTTTCCGCTGAAGAGGTCCCTAGCACTAGGCAGCAAACGAAGATGCGCCCTGAATAGTAAGAAAGGAGTCAAACAACTTGTAGGTTGCCGCAGTACCATGGTTAGCGAAGCAGTAAAACAAATTTGGTTGTTTTGTGGTAGGTCACCAACACACCTTCACCCAAACCGGTTCCATCTACCAGCCAAGCGTAGAAGGAAAAGGAAAGTAATAATCACCCTCCAATGTGAGTTCACTGCAGCTTGTTCGTTATCTACAAATTCGGTAAATACCGTAAAGGTAAGTGCAGTGAGTTCTAGTCCAAAGTTTTCATATCTTGCCATGAGTCGGAGTCATGGAGGCGGTCTGGTATAGAGCACAGTAGTCTGCCCACGAATTCAAGGAAAAAATGGCACAAAATGTCCCGCCGTGGCCTGCTCTTCGAAGCGGTTCCGATTCCAATGCGCCGGAAATTCAGCGCAAAACACGATGCGTGTCATCCTTCGTTCATAATCCTCGCGTTTTCGTCTGCGCTTCGATTCACACCTCCCGTGGGTGCCCCGCTCCTATTTTCGCATTGGCGTGCTCGAATAATTCGCAAGAAAATCGATAGCTTCCTCAACCAACAGTCTACCACAAAATTCCGAAGCAACACAACCGACGTCCGACTGCATTCTCAACATGACGAGCTTGGTCGACATTGCCCGAGCTCTTTTAACTCAAGGCGATACCAAGGTGGCGGCGGAATTACTGAAAATGAAATCGCTTCTTGTCGCACGTGCCAAGAACGAAGGCCAATCGGTGCTGCTCTACGACGGTGAATACACGATGAATGCACAAATCACGTCGTTCGCTCTTAGCATCGTTCCCCTCGACGCGAAACCATTACACGGGCGCCGTGTACGCATCCTCCGCGGGCGTGCATATCGTTCGCGAATGCGTGGTATGCCACCTGTGATGTTGCGCATTGAATCCCTCTTGGTTTTGTCTGGCCCCCGTGCCTTCCGCCCTCTCGATCATGAACTTCGCGATGTGTCCAAGCACCCGATTGTCAATCATTGGCTAGTTCCTGCATCAAATCGCGATGGCCCTTTCGAGGTTCCTTTCGATAATGCAGCCGTCACAGAAGATTCTACCACAACCGAATCGGTACATGATTCCGAGATGGTTCGTTTCCTTCCCGCTATAACTTTTGCTGCCTTAACAGATACCAGTACTTCTTTTCCATTGCCCCCCAGGAAACGGCACATGATGCAATTGCATAGAAATCGAAAGAAAACCAAGCGCGCACAGCTCGCATCTTTCCTCGATAAGCCTACAGGAAAAACGGTTTCTAGTTCTCCCGAACCAGGCGAAATTACCAGCGACTCATTCCGTGTTGGTATAGAATCGAAACAGAACATCGTAATAACGGCCAGCTCGAGCGACGCAGACTATGATCCGAAAAATGAATTGTTCAACAATCCCCCCAGAACAGGATACCCAAGGGCGGCGGTAGGGGGAATGGCAACCGATACAGACGGCACTGGGACCGAAGAACTCGTGAAGTCAGTTGTTAAACCCGTGGGACAATCGCAGAGTCCGAAAGAAGCGCGAGCCAAGCGAACAGTTAAAAGGCCTAGTCGACTGATGCCTGGCACCGCAGACAATCCCCAACTTGACACCGACAGTAATACTCAACAGGAAGAAGAGCCACCAACCTTGCCGAAAACCTCACTTAAGGATGTGCTCCTGAAGTCGGATCAGATGACACAGGTGCACGAGACTGTCGGAGCAAATAAGAAAAACGTTGGAAAACTCGAAAAATATGGCAAACCTCAGAACACAAGATCTAAGAAAGTGCCGAAAAAGAAAGCTGCCAAGGCTAATGTCAAAGATTCCGTCCAACACAAGGAAGACGGTCGGAGATGGCGAAAAACATCAACTCGCAACCCAAAAAACAAGACAGCCCAACCAGTAATTGACAGAAGCAATGTAGGTGAAGAAGTCGGATCCAATTCTGATGTTCCTTCCGTGGTCAAGAACAAGGAGCAACGGCAGCAAAAAACCAAAAGACCTCTCCTGTCACCCGAAGAAGAAACTCTGTCCCAGGGGAATGCGGATGGAATCAACCTCAGTGACTCGAACACTCCTCTTGGACATGCTGGTCGGTTGTATGAGGAGCGTCAACGCGTTCCGAAACTCAGTGATAGTACTTCAGCTGCGCAGCTGGCGTCCCGAGTTCATGCAACTCGCAATCAGAAGAGAAAAGCTCATGGTCAATGCAAAGTCAAAACCAATGACACGCTGGGGACGACAGAAACTCATTATGAAAAGAATCCAAGTACTCAAGGACCTTTGAAATCAAGAGCAAAGACGACTGATGCGACGCACGAGTCAGAAGGTAAACTTGAAAAATCGACAAAACCAATGTGGGACGAAAAAGGTGAAAAGGAGTCCGAGCAGGATAACGTCGTCGACAGCCGAGCACCGGAACCAAAGTTGAAAAAGGGGCTAGAGATAAACCAAGCCTTGGCACAGAGCATATCAAAAGCAAGAAAGGACGGCGACAACGACAACAGTAAGGATTCGTATGTTTCTACGAGCCTTGCGAAAACACAGTCCTCGCAATGCCCCGAGAAAAAAGGAGGTAAAACCATGAAGCAGACAGGGAAAAGGGAATCCACGCGGCCAGTCCGAGTTACAGTCAAGATGACGCCGATTGAATTGCGACCACGGAAAAATGTCGAACAGTTGGAAGAAACGGACAAGGAGCATTCGACACCTTCCCAACGATTGAGACGACAGATGCTCGAGGCTGACAAGCGTGCCGCCGCACAGCAGAAAAGACAGAAAACGAAGAGCTCAAAAAGTAAGACAAAAGGTCGACCCGCCCGACAAGTGGAGACAAATTCGGAACTCAGTAAGAGCGAAACACCAACCCAAAAAGTAGCAAGGCGCAGTACAGGGGAATCAGAGATTATCAACACGCGATTGGAACGCGCAAGGCGCAGAGAAGCAATAACCCAGGCGGGAACAGACAAGACTGATGCGACTCGGGGACCAACGAAAGATAAAATGGGTAAAGAGGCTTCTGATGAGCCGAAGGAGGTTGAAAGGTTATGCGAAGAAACGAAGGAGTCAAGTGAAGAAAGTCCCAAACTGATTCGATTCAAGGACGAACACTTCGATGCGATTCAGACAAGGGCAAAAATCAAAGATGTTCAACAGGAAGAATCTGTCGCTGTTGCGCAGAAATCAGGGGTGCCAACATGGCTTGAAAAGCCTCAAACAATCCCGACATCCATGGTTCCTAGGCGAAACGCGCCGACAGAACAGACATCGAACGGGTCGAAGAAGAAGGTATCCAAACGAATTTCCATCAAAGGAGTCACACCCTCTACCAACTCCAGAAACTGGTACGAGGAACACGGGCAAATTGTAGACAGTCAAAGCGACTGATAATAGAGTCGCTTCACTTGTAAACTCTATTCGCGTGTATCGAATACTTGACAGCAACGAATCGTTGACGTACGGCAGGCAGATTTCTCAGTGTCGCCAAATTAATTTTGCATGAGGTTATTCGACAATCAATAATTTCGGTCTTTCCATAAAATTATGTTACACCCGATTTTATTAGAAAGGCGACAGTCAATATGAAAAGTGCAGCATTTCCCTTCAATTTCGAGCAAATAAAGAAACTCAAATGTAGTCTAATCCAAATTCAAGCACGCAATAGATGATATACATAATCTATTAGTTCCGACTGGTATATTCTTTTATTGCATCTTCCAATGCATTTTTGCTCGCTCCCAGAATAGTCTGCGATATTACGCTTCCTTCGAAGATTGTGAAAGTCGGCAGAGAATTAATTTTGTACTGCTCGGCAACGTCACGCAGCACGTCTACATCAACTTTAGCAAATACCACATCTTCGGCATAGACCTCGGCAAGCTCTTCTACAACTGGTCCCATAAATCTGCAAGGACCGCACCTGTAAAAGAGGTCAGTTGAGATCTGAAAATAGCATAAACCAAATGAATATTACCAGTTTGCGAAAAAGTCCACAATAAGCAACTTTTCCGTCGTATTTGTGATCAGATTATTCAATTCATCTTCCGACTGTATCTCTTTCACCATTGCAAGCAAGTTTTTGACGAATAAATTCTGAGCACAACGGAATTTAAATATGGAGAAAAGCAAGCGAGTTTACTGTTTTGAATACGGTATTGTTATGGACCGAAAATAATATTAAATATATTATTATTTGAACTCTATTTTTTATTAAAAAGCCAAAAAATGAAATTTTATTAATCTTTCTAATATTTCAGTATTTTGCATCTTTCCACACTACAATTTTCTAGTTGCTAACTTTGTTCATGAATAAAGGTAGTATAGACAGTTTCTATCAGGATTCTCAAAGCTATAAATGCTAGAAGTACAGGGGAATACTCTTACAAAGTTCTTAGTACACTTATCTATTGATTACATAAATTACTCGCTCATACACTGAGAATAGTATTTGTTCACGACGCGGCATTTGTAGTTCCTGTCACAACATGTTTTTGAACCTTCATGATAAATTCCACCGCATTGCTGCCACTGTTGGATGCATTGATTTTGTAAATTTTTTCGCCTTTTTCCTCTATTAGATTGGTCTGATTTGTCGGTTCTTCTTCTGTCCTTTTTGGCCTTGTTTGCATCAACAGATGATCTATCAATCTGAGTAGTTGGTAATGGCTGTACAGTAGGTGGAATTATTACTGTATTTGCTGCAGATTGTGTCGGAATTTTCGGAGTTGGAGTGATAGTGGGGATTCCATTTTGCGGGTTCATTTGAGTCTTTTCTGACGATCCTACAGATACATCTGCACAGGTCCAGAATTCCTCAGGAAATTTGGATTCTCCACATTCTGCGAGTGTAGGATTTCTCATTCCCAATGCACCACCATCTCCAGGACAAGATCCCCAACCTGGCATCGGGAATTGGTTGAAATATTCCAAATAGCCGGGTGGATTACATGAATTAGCAGTAGCCCAGTACCATTGAATTACGGCATGTGACGTAGAAAATCCATCAGGTAACTTATATTGCATGTATTTTCCGCCAATGAAGTGTTCTCCGACATGGTCACCTTTTCTGCAGGGAACGTAAAATCTTCCAGGATAATGCGGATCCACAGGTCCACACTCTACTGAGTTTTGGCTCTCGCATTCTGGAGTTTTCACACGATAGAGTTCTTGGCAATGCCCGTTTTGAAAACAAGCGTCAGAAATGTCACCGCCACATTTTGCAGCATTGCAGATAAAGAATTGAAAAAATCCATTATGATTTGTGGTAATATCCGCTGTGATTTCAATTATTTGTCCTTCCGAGTACGACGCAACTATCGGATAATTTTTCGGTGGGCCAAATCTGCCTCCGTTCTCATGTGCTCTTGGCGGTGCATCCGTGATTGGATCACCGCAATGACCAGCATCATGCCTTGGTGGAAGATCAGCATTCAAAGGATCGTATAATCTCCAAATTCCATTAGCAGCCGTCATAACAGCACCTTTTCCTCCTCCATTGAGACAGTGCGGACAATTGTCGTAATCAAGTCCGGGAATTTCTAAGGACTTAATGCCTAGAGAATGAGTATTAAGTGTTCCTCTAAATCTTGGCAATACACAATTGCCATGTCCTAGAACCGTCGGAATTATAAAGAACAAGATACTAAGTGAAAGAGTTATATGAACTAGTGTTCCCATCTCAAACAACTTATAATCGAAATTAATTATAAATCACTGGCGATAGATGATATGAACGATGGCGATGATGTGAAGCAATCGATCTAAGTGATTTAAGTTTTATATCCCTAAATGATATAGGTTTATGTTCTAAAAATAGTTTCTACATTTTACGTAAACCAATATTAATAATAGAGTTTAAACAAGTAATTTTAATGTATGCGTAGCAAGACAAATTTGGATCGTTATGCCAAGCGTCGGATTGTTCTGTATTACTTTGCATCAAGCGATGGCCTCTAATACATGTAGTTCAAATATTTAAGTTCATCTCAGATATAAGTAATTCAATCTTCTTTAAGGATAAACGAATTTATGCCAGGACGAACTCACAATGGAAAACGGAATCAGAGAAGTATTCTTTCGGAGCGAATCATCAATACAAGAGCATCATTTTTTCAACCTTGTTGGATGTGCAAAACAGCACAGCTTAACTGCATCCGTTGAGCGATTCCGAAAGATGGAGCGCTGTGAATTATTTCAGGTAATTTATGAACTAAAGTATTGACATTTGTGCTCACTGACTTCATTGACAATTAATTTTAAAAGATGCGTAGAGCATGTCATAGAAAAGATGAGAAATCGCGGACATATTTCATTCTGATGCCTCAAATGAGTGAATAATCGTAGTAAATATATTACACAAGTGGCGATTTGGCAAGTCCGTCAAATTTCAGGACTTGAAATTAAACATAAAAGTTCGACAAAAATGCTATCAAAACTAGTCTAGTACGTTACCCAAATGCGAGCTGAAAAGAGAAAATTTTCGATTAATAACTGCCTTGTGTCTTATAATAGTATTGAAAGAAACTTGAACATAAAATCAGCTTTTCTCTCTTTGTTCTTCGACGTAATTTGTCATTTTTCAGTGGAAATAATAAGTGGGTTTGCTTGTTACGTTGACTGAACACTTTTTCTACTAGAACAGGTTACGATTCATCTAACAGACTTATCCTTTTATTTAAAGTGATGCTAATTAAAGTCGAGATAAACAATGTAATTGAATTCGTACGCACAATTCGACTAATATTGCTTCGCTTTTTTTCTACCACCAACTGCGATTCCTCACAAGCGAATGTAATATTTCAAAGGTTTAATTCAGCAAGTTGAATGATTTTCAATGTAGATAGCCTTAAATTTCAGTTGCAAGGTAGGTTAGAGAAGCCAATCATGTTAGGAATGTCCCAAAGAAATACAATATTTCATTTGAAATCTTGAATATTCATCATTTCTCTTCCTTCTTTTAGCGAACGCTGGTCAAAGGAACTTTTTCACTAATTCCGTAATATCGATTCAATTTTAAAGTAAAAGTTTTCTTGCTGAATTATAAACTTTATCTTTGATAGAATAACCATGAAGTAACAGTCGACGTATGCTATTGAAATGAAGAGACAAATAGAAAAACCACAAAATTGTAGAACACATGAACAATAATTAATTTCCCACGAATAGCAGAGGTATATTTAAAATTGAATATTTGGCTTGCTATGAGATTCTCTGTGTTGTACAAAAAGGCTAATTAATCGTTCATATTTCCAATCTGTTGAATTATAGAAGATTTTCAGTGTTTAAAATTCAAAAAATTCAGAAAGTATTATTTCAAATACAAAGAAAAAGCTATATTACAATGGCCCTGTTTAGTTGTGGAAGTACTCTAGGGTACCGCCAAGATTAGCGAAATTGACGGTCAGCAAAAATAATGAGCAATTGCAAGTGGATAAGCGATGTGCCAACAGAAACGCAGCGGACAGCAAGGAGGGCCTTGCCGATTGGCATTGAATATGCGAGAAACATGAAACTTTCAGGACCCGCTAGGGATGTGAAACGTTTAGCTTCCTTGCTTCGGAAAAAGTATGGCTTCAATGACGACGAGATATTGGTTCTCACGGACGTTTCAGAAACAGGTATCGATGGAATAGAACATCGACCTGCAACAAAACAAGGAATTCTAGTGGCTGTAAATCGTTTAGTCAGCAATACACAACCGAACTCCAAATTATTGCTCTTCTTTTCAGGTCATGGAGCGCAAACGTATGCGATGCCAAGCCAAGACAAAAGTGTCGAATTGAACGGACTCGATGAATGTATTGTTCCGTCGGACTATCGTGAGTCTGGGAACATTCTAGACGACGAACTTCATGTAACAGTTGTGGAAGCGCTGGACAAGACAGCACACTTGACGGCAATATTCGATTGTTCACATTCAGGTTCAATTCTGGATTTACCGTTTGTGTACGATTTCAAAAAGGAGGAATTCCGATTATCTCAAGCCACAGAAGGGAAAGGGAAAATAGCAACCGACGCGAAACAACTTATGAGCACACTGGTGAAAACCGGAAAACGCAAGGATCTGATAGGCGCAGCGAAGAGCGTGGGAGGGCAATTGCTGAGGCAGGGAACTCGACGATTGTATCAAACAGAATCAGGAGAATTAGACTGCGGACAAGTTGTTTTGATTTCGGCCTGCAAAGATAATGAGACCACAATCCACAGTCAATTGGGCAAGCGTGAGAATCGTTCCTTGTGCGGCGCAGTCACGGATTCGCTAGTGAAACTTATTCTCGAAAGCACGGATCAAAGTTTCGCAAGTGTTTTGCGCACGATTCGAGAGGATGTGCAAGATAGGAATCAAAAACCTCAACTGTCGTGCTCGACCAAGTTCGATATCTCGACGAAATTTTTCGATTTTGATTAAAATTGTACGGCCACTGTAGGACCCACCAAGTGCGGTACTGTACAGTAACTTACGCCTTGGTTACTGCCACTCTACCGCACTGCTCCCGTACAGTCCGTTTTCAATGCTGACTATAAAAAGCTGAGTCAAGTGTATCGTCCTGCACAAGTTAGAATGTAGCTGCAGAGCATAAAGTAAAAAGCGTGAGGAGGCGGTTCCTCATCGAGATAGTGGAAGAGTCATACTCGACGGCGCCACCCAATTGTCTACGAAGAGTGGATTAAGCAAATGCCAAAACAGTCGCGAACTAGTGACGCGGAGATTTTGATTTGTGTGTACTTCCCACGGTTCGCAGGATTGTTCAATCTCACCGCCGAAATCTCGTTTCACGCTTTCGACGCATGTCACACTCGCTTGCTTGCGAGCACTATAAATTCCAGCTCCTTTCCGCTGTGAAGCAGCAGACTTGAACACCCAGCGACAACAACAACCAAAACAACCACAAGCACAACAAGCACAACACCACCCCCCGGCCGTCCCCCTTCCCTTTCCGCCTTCGTCTCCCGGCTTCTCCTACTCAAGCTATGGCGAATTGCAATTGTGACGGTAGTTGCAAGTGCTAAGACACCACAGCGAGACTGCGTACCTGCTTTCTTGTTTGAATCTCTGATTTGTTTCTTCTTCCCGTTGTTCATCATGTTTGGCCACGTTGTTAATGTTTAGGGACTACCTGATGGCTATTGTGTAGAATGTAGAACATCAAGTAAATCTTGGGATGTTTGATTGTTTTTTTAACATGACTCTCTCCCCTTTCGCAAGTTCTCACTGTGAGCATGAATGGCCCGAGTTGAGTTGGAGTTGAGTCGAGTGACCGACAAGGACGTTATCGCTAAAATTTCGACGACTAGAATACGGAAGGTTAGAATCGTGAAAAGTTGGAACTAAATGTGGGTCTCTAGCGTAGAATGAGACTGTATCTCCGCAGATTACTTGAGAAGAAGGAATACCACAGTTTTTCTAAGATGACGTGGGCGACGCAAGAATGACGTTAGTGTCTATCCTAACCGGTCGAGCAGTTTGAATGGAATCTTCTTCCTTCTGGAATCGAATCTCAAACATGAGTAAATGTCCAATGAGAAGGTGTGAAACTCAAGTGGAAACATGAATCTTATTATTTGTCAGAAATTCAGAAAAACACTTCAATTAGGTGGAAATTGATCTAATTCGAGGCGTTACAGTAATTGGGTGTACACGAAATTGTTCCGACAGTGCCACATCGCGTCTTTTGAAAGGTTAATCTGATATCTGCGCTTTGGTAATACAAAAGTCCGGCGCACAGCTGTGTTGGAGAGCGCCACTTTTCCGTCCAACTCACCCACCCTCTGCCGACATGGCTTCGATCGAGACCGGCGCCCTGCTGACCGCCGACACCACCGAACCCGTGACCCCGGCGACACGACGCTGGACGCAGGTCGGGTTCGGTGCAGCTGCGGTTGTGGTGCTCATCTCTTTGTTTACGGGCGATGATGGCATCATCGCATCCATCATCTTCGCGGCGCTCGCCATTGGACTGGCGTATCTCGGTTATCGCTATCTAGTCATGGGGAAGGTGCCCGCTGATCTGGGCTTGTCGTATGTGGCGTGTGGGATGTGGCCGTTGCTCGTTTCGTTTGCAGTCATCACTTTCTTGTGGGGCCTTATTATCATGTTAACTTCGAGTGGAATTGTTCGTGCTTGGAACCCGCTGTGGTACCGCAATATTAAAGCGGCGGGAAAGGATCTCACTGGCCATGGTGACTTACTTGTCAATGGCCAGCCAATGCGCACTGCTATGAACAATTATTCGGGTACCATTCATCATCATGGTGGGAAGCATCATGATGGAAAGCATCATGGACTTCCGCTGCCACATGCTGTTTCCCGTGCTTATCTCGCAATTCCCACTGTGACACGCGCCGCACTCCGAGCCAAACACTTTGGTGCATACCACGTGCGTGAAACAGACCAGATGCCGTCCTTACAATTCCAAGATGGCACTAATGCGGCCCCACTCATCGCCAAGTTCCTTCGCTCTCTTGCTGGTGTGCCGTATTCGTTGCTCATCTTTGTTGGTTTCATTTATGTAGTCGGATTGTCGTATGCGTTACAAGCACTTGTCTACGCATTCACTATTCGTCCCTTGAAACGTCCGGGTGCAACTCTCACTTCCGTCGTCGCGTGTTCCAGAGCAATCGTCATAGGATTCGTTGCGTTAGGCTTTATCGTGAGGAGTATGTCCAACATCGTGGCGTTTGTGTTGTTCGCCATCTACGCGGTATTCGAGCTTGGATTGTGCACGCTTATTTCGCTGCGTGCCTATGCAAACGACCACGCGGTGCTCGAGCCAGAACGCAAGCCGGTGCTGATTGAACCTGTCATTCTGCAATTCGTGTACAGCTACATTCCGCTGATTGGGATTTACATCTTCTTCAAGAACGCAGTGCCTATCGTCGCGAACATTGTCGATCAAGTGGTGACGCCCCGTGAAGGCTCAATTGCAATCGCGAAGTGGTTCATCGCTATTCCGGTCGCGTTTCTACCGCAGCTGTTGTTGATGATATACGCTGTTCGTATCGCGAGGAAACGATATCATGACGCGGTATCTGTGCTTTAAGCTGTCATGCTGGTCGAGATGGGTCGTGAAAAACACAAACCACTTTCACTGCTCATCTCATGAGTCGGTATTTCCGTTAACCTCTAAACTTTCTCGTCCTATCCTTCAAAACTTGTCTCGCCGCACAACGCCGGATTGGGGCCAACCTCGAATATAACTTTAACCTTTTCCTGCTGTGCTATGAGCACGGAAGCTGTAGATTGATTCACCGTCCTCTGTTTCGAAGCGTCGTTTGTGCGTGCTTCAGATTGTTACAATTAATAAATAGGAGCACACTCTGACTGACTTTCATAAACGATGTTGTAGTGGAGGATGCTGGGCTCTCGTAAAGTTCAGTGAGTCTGAAGTAACGATACTCTTTTGCAAATGTGCGAAGGTTCGAAGAGTTTGTCCGGCATACACTAGCACACAGTTCACAACCACAGTGTGGCCGAGGCCTCAACGAAATAATTGAGACGAATCAATTGACTGCTCTACCGTACTTACTGCTCATTAACTGTAACTCTTCATTCCACTAAAATTTACTTGATCCCAAGAATAGGGAGTGAAGCTGTTAGAAGCCAATAGGATGCCAATTCAAACTGTTCTTTCGATACATTATGGACCTGTAAATGAGAGAGCAGCACTGCGCCCTGTAGACGGTGTTCGAACAAAATTCAAACTCTGATTGATGAGATTCTACTTTTCACGAGCCGAACAGCGTAGATAGTGACAGCTATTTGTAGGGTCAGAGGAATCACAATCATGAACGCGGTCCACTTGAATGCTACTATTTTAGCGTTCTTTAAGTCCGTTTCCAATAGCATTGCATCAGCAGCGACGTTGAGGAGTTGTCTGGAGAATAGAGACACACTAACAATTGTCACGAATAAAACGATAGCCCACAGGATTAGCGGGAACCGAATCACTGATCTTTTCTCCTCCCTGAGCACCACATTCGAATTGTCAAACAAACGCATACCAACCAACGCTGCAATGGCAAGCGATAAAATAGTCGTCGGGATGAGTAACACCGCTATTGATGGGTGGTACACAACAGCAACAGACCAAACGCTAAAGGCTGCACGGCCTAGCACAATCAACATAGCACATGCGGCGATTATACCTACAGTGCGATTCCTTCGTCTCATTGAAAAACCGGCAAACATAGACAAATTAGAAAGCAATATGTACAGCGATGTCATGTCAATAGCGAAGAAGAACGGAACAACAACCCATAGTGGAACAGATGCCAGTGAACGAAACATCTCACCGAATACTGGCGCTGCTTTCGTACCATCTTCGAACACAGCTGAGCGCAGTATTTCAGCAACCGAATCGACCGATTTAGAGTGAAATATCGTTGGTTTCAGATTCAGATCATTAGCTAAAACTCGAATCCTGGTAGCAATGTTGTAGTCGGACAGCGAAACGACATGCCGAGGATGACTCGCTGAAAACAATGAACGTATCTGATGCCATGTGAAATGTTTGAGAGGTGCGAATGATGTCAGCAGCATGGTCTTTCCAAGCTTTTTCTGAGAAGATGTGCTAAGTTCGCCATGCTTGTCAAGTTTAGAAAAGGCTCTGATAATTCGGTTCATCCATGCAGGTCGCACTCGGCCAAGAACAAATTCTAGTGATATGAAAAAAACTCCGGCACTCAAACCCTCCAAAACACTGACGATAAATGAGAAGGGCCAGAGACCGCAGGTAACATAGGCCAGTGCTTGATCATGCCGCATGTAGGGACCGCCAATACGCCGAATGATAAAACGATATATCAGGCTCACAAACGAGAACACAGCAAGTAGGGCTAAAAGGCTAGCGAGAGAACGCTGAAGAGCAATCCTTAAAATGATGAAGAAACCAGTGGAAACGAGCCCGATAATCGTCCATGCCTTTGTCGAGTAAAGAACAGGCTCTTGCTCGGTTGAAATAAGTGGCGTTGGCTCTTCTTATTCTCGAGGTTCCGACTGCATAGTGAAGGATGGATGAGGCGTTGGTACACTGATGTAGCCAACTAGGGATTGCGAAACACTTCGTCTCTATAACAGTCAAGTAGGCTGGAGCTCATTTTGTAAATCTACAAGGCACAGTAGAATCGACACGTCACGGTAAAACACAGAAACAATGATATACTTTACGCACAATAATTTAAATCAGGGAGTTACGGGAAATAGGAATGGGGCTGATTAGAATGTAGTAATCCTGCGCTTCCCAAAGTTGAGGATAATACCACGTTATTTCGGAATTTCTCTTATAGAGTCGATTTCAGTTTCTAATTATGTTT
>JAAUYH010207874.1_pt1 | contig 20597 bp, 14 predicted proteins | sample 7278061 | NCBI WGS metagenome assembly JAAUYH01 (sample SAMN14350203, study PRJNA611818) | marine sediment metagenome | isolation source: surface marine sediment (0.6m) | place: French Polynesia: Moorea | collected 2018-08 | reverse complement strand
CAGGAAGATAGGCTGATATTGTTTGCAGATGGCCATGCTCCCAACGGGTTCTCTGGCTGTTGGCGGCCTGTTCCTGTTGAGGTAGACAACCCACCACAAGAGCCGTGGCGCATAGGGTTGGCGGGTAGCCTGCGATCGCCAAATCTAACCCCAACTTCATATCTTCCACAATATGGCCGCTGGCCAAATCCGCTGACCGAATGGCGGCCCAAGGAAACGCCATGCCAGACCCCGTCAAAGGACAGGGAAAGTCTAATTGGGTTAACCCCAGCGGTCGCACCAGATTCTTGACCTTAAAGGCAAAGGCGGAAATCGCATCTTTAACGCTAGGATTCTCCGGTTGCTCCATTAGGTACACCGCCTGGACTGGTCGCCCGGTTGCGATCGCTTTTTGGAAAATAGACTGCAGGGCGCTGGCCTGAACTCGACAATCGGCATCCACCAATATCACCCCATCGGGGGGATCAGCCTCTAGACACTGCAGACCATAGTCCAAGGCGAATCCCTTCCCGCGACGCTCAGCATCCTGCCGTTCGATCACCGTCGCTCCAGCCATCCGCGCGATCGCCGCCGTCTCATCACTGCAGTTGTCAGCCACCACCACCAATCGATCGGATGCCTGGAGCTGCGGCGTAATGGTTTCCAACGTTGCGCGAATGCAGACGGCTTCATCATGGGCAGGCATCAAAACCGCCAAATTGGGATGTTCATCTAATTCAGATTCAACAGCCTCTGCCGATCGCCAAAAGAGGGCGGCGACACATTCAATCAACAGGACAACATTCGGGATCAACAATCCCAAAGCGCCCATTAAGAGAAGCTTGTCCAGGCAGCGGATCAAAACGTCTTGATATGTCAACAATGGGATAACACCTTATGTTGCGCCCTAGAAGGAAAAGCAGTCCAAGATGCGGCCCCAATCAGAAAAAAATGCGCTGGTGCGAATGTCGAGAGAGAACCTCTGGCGTTTAGGAAAACGCATCAACCCTCAAAATTTTATCGGGTAGCCGTAGATGAATAGGCCCCCCGTCATCGTCATCGCCCTATAGAAATCGACAACTACAGCCTAAGAATTTGCAGAATCAGGTTGATCGGCGAGATGAACGCCCCAGCGAAGCGACGCACCCCATCCAATAACGCGGGCGTTCCTGCTTTAGGGACAAAGACCACGTCGCCATCTTGAATCTGATACTCATCCACCAAATTACGGAGATCAATCACCTGTTCTTCCACTTGGCCGCCTTCCCGCATCCGCACCAAAGCCACTTCTTTGAGTTGGGCGTCTTCAGTGGGACCGCCGGCAATGGCGACGGCGCTGGATATGGAACTATTCGGTGGTACTTCGACTTGTCCCGGTCGGGTCACTTCACCCACAACCCGAACCCGAACGGTATTGGGGGCCAGCGTCGAGGACGCCACTAACTGGGGATCAATTTCAGCGCCGTCAACCGCTTGGGGGACAAAAATCGTGTCTCCCGCCCGGAGTACTATCTCGTGATCTGGGGCATTAGAGCTGGTTATGGCATTCCAAAGATTCACATTGAACGTTTCAGTCCGACCGCCGGGCAGCATCCGTTTCACTGAAATATGGCGAATATCGGCCTGCCGTTTAATACCGCCAGCCGCCAATAGAGCAGCGCTGAGAGTCGGCAAATTAATTCTTGAGTTGGAGTCGACCCGGTTATTAGTGTTCGACAGACTATTGAGTTGAATCGGCCCTGGCCGATAAACTTCCCCAGCCACATTGACAATCACCGGACGTAGGGTCGTGAGTCTGACACTGACCACAGGCTCAATCAAAAATTGACTGAGCCGAATGGTCAAGTCCCTAGAAAGGGAGTCAATTGTCTGCCCTGTCGCGGTCACTGAGCCAATCAGGGGCAAGGTAATGGAGCCGTCTGGCAGAACAGCGTAGGAGCCGTCAAACTCTTCAAAGCCAATGACAGTGATATTAACTTCATCTCCTGGCCCCAATATATAGTTGGCGTAAGGAGAACGATTCACATCCAAAGCCCCCGTAGGCAAGAGGAGCGAAGGCTGCGATCGCGATGGGGGTAGGGTGGGCAGGGGAGTTTGTTGGGCCGCCCCAGGAGCCTGAGGAACCGCCACCCCTATCAGGAGGGCGGCGGCAATGGATTGGGACAGCTTTTGGGGCAGATATCGACAACTTTTAGAAAACATATCTATGCTGACAACAAATTCAACCAGGCAACTGCTGAGACCCACCATCTAGAGTGATTCGCTGGAGGAGAAAGCAGCCTCATTCACCCAATCGGCTGACTCTTCAGGGCCTTGGTCAAGCTGGGTTTGGGTGTAGTAGTTGTAACGATCATGCTCGTTATTCAGTTCCACCCCATTGGCGATCAGCCCGAGAACACGGGCGCCCGACCGTGAGAGGAGAGAATCAGCGGAGATGGCGCTAATGGAGTCAACTAGCCTGGGACGAGTCACAAGCAATACGCCATCCGTGGCTTTACCCAAAATCGCTGCTTCCGCAGCCCCGACTAAGGGAGGCGTGTCAAAAATAACGTAATCAAATTGTTGAGAAAACAATTCGATCAGCGAAACCATGCGTTCAGAATCCAGCAGCGCTAGCGGATTAGGAGGGACAACTCCGGCCGTTAAGATGGTCAGATTACCGGCGACCTTTTTAGCGGCTTGGTTCAGCTTTCCTTCCCCCACCAGAACATGGGTCAAGCCAACGGTGTTCATCACATTCCAGAGATGATGCTGACAGGGCGATCGCAAATCAGCATCCACCAATAACACCCGCTGTCCAACCTGGGCTAATGTGGCAGCCAAATTAGCACAAACCTCAGATTTACCCTCTTTAGGCACAGAACTGGTAATCACCAAGGTCTTGAATTTCTTATCTGAACTCATAAACTTCAGATTGGCCTGAAGCATCTGGTAAGAACCGCTGATCAAAGGGTGGGTGTAGCTAAATGCAACAATGCGCGGGGATATCTGACTGGAACTGTCCGAGAACTCTTCTAGCGTTTCCTCCGCAATCTGGGTGTCAAATTTTGGAATCACCCCCAGTAGGGTATATCCAAACAGCGCCTCCGCATCTTTCGCAGTTTTAACAGATTTGTCGATCAGATCTAAGAAAAAGGCAGCCGCAACCCCCAGTAAGCCCCCAACAACTGCTCCCCCAAAGAGATACTTATTCTTACCGGTTTCAATCGGATTCTTAGGGGTCGAAGCCGATTCAAGTATTTGGGCGCTACCGACGTTTTGATTCTCCGCCAATCGTATTTCCTGGAACCGCTTTTGCAGGTCCTGATAGGTAGAACTAGCAGCGCTAAACTGCCTTTCCAAATCAAATTGAGTTTTTTCTAGACTAGGAAACACATCCGCCCAATCAATATAGGCGTCTCGGGTTGCGGATAACGTGTCCAGATTGCTGAGAAGACTGAGACGACTGATTTCAGCCTGCGCTAATTGGGACGTTAGATCCTGCCGGAGACTATCCATCTGCAAATTGCTGACCGGAACATTGACGCCCACCCCAATCACTTCAGCAATGCGAGCTTGCAATAGCTGCTGTTGAGCCGCCTCTTGACGCTGAAGCGCGCGAATAGTGGGATGACTCGACGTATAACGCGCCTGGGCGTCCGCCAACTGACTCTGAACAGCCTGGAGAGCCGCTAAAACATTTTGAACCCCTAGTGATTGGCTTAAACTGCTAACCGTAGCCGCCTGCTCCAAAGGCATACCGAGTTTTTGCCGCAATGTAGCCGCCCGAGTATCGACCTCTGCTAATTGGGATTGAACTTGATTAATCTGCTTATCCAGGTTAGCGATCTCATTGACCGTCGCCCTCGCCTCTTGGTCAAGCGAAATAATGCGATTATCCGCTTTAAATTGGCGTAACGCTTCAGCCGTCTGATTTACCGCCGCCTCAGCTTGAGGCAATTGTTTCTCAATAAACTTTCGGGCGGCGGTGGCTTCAGCTCGATTTGTCTGAATGTTAATCGTAATGTAAGATTTCATCAACTGGTTGACGATCGCCGCCGCCAACTCAGGATTGGGAGATTCATACGAAACTAAAAGAATATCAGTCTGGGCGACAGGACTTACCGTTAACCCTCTTTTGATGGCTTTTGGATTTAAGGGCGCTCCGCTGCCACTCTTCAAATCCAGCTCCACAACCGTTTCCGTCAGCACCGGGAGAGAACTGAAAATAGCGGATTGGGTAACCAACGGATCACTTTTAACAGTGACCCCCTTAGGATCTCCGAGTCCAACGCCGACACCAGTCAGAGCACTGGTTCGATCGGTCCGTATGATCAGTTCTCCAGTGGCTTTGTAAACTGTCTTCTGAGTTAAAGCGAAGTAGGCTGAGGCGGCGACACAAGTGATAAATACACCAGAGGCGACTAGCCAATGTCGCTTCAGAACTAACCAATACTTCTGAAGATCAATTTCTTCTATATAGTCTTTAGGGTCCTTTTGCTCCATGGGGATAGGTGACTAAACTCAAGGGCCGCGCATTTTATCCCGCAAGCAAGAGGTTAATACAATCATCAACCAATAGCCATATAACCGCCAACTCCTCACTTTTAGAGGGTTAGGCAGATAGCTCGCACTGCTGGAATTTATTTCAACTTAAAGCGCTACATTAAACTGAAGCCCGGTCAACCTCAAATCGTTTGGGCGGGCTAGTGCTCAGCAGTCAGGAGCCGATTCTAGGTCGACTCATATCTGTCTGCAGTGGGTGTCGCACGGGGAATCTTTGATTCCGCTTTCTACCTTGGGGATAGGTATCAGCTCGGATCAGGCGACCCTCTAATGTAACTAGGCAATTTTTCAGTGTGATTAACGGGAATCCCGGAATATTTTTGAGAATATCTGAGAACTGAGCCTCTAATCTAAAGCTTGACTCCTCATGAATGTAAGTCTTTTGTGTTGAGTTTGAGATCCAGACACTTGACGATGAAACATCTGCTAAACTCACCGTATATACACTGAGTTGCAAATCAGGCTGAAATCCTTTCTGAGAAAAGATTTCAGCCTGATTCACGCCAATAGATAGATAGAGTCGATTCACAGTGATGAAACTGAACAGTCCAACGTTGGAGGATTCAGATTGTTGTGCAAATTCTACTCAAACCAACATTAAGTAATGATCTCAAATTGGGCAGCCAGCACTTTTTCAACTCTTTTTCTCACCTCTCTTAGTTTTTGCAACATAATCAAACATACAAATGGAGAGGCGTCAAGTAAGTATCGCTTCCAAAGGCGCTTCGGCTCACAACAAAGTCGATAAAGCCACTCCAATCCAGTTTCTCGCATCCATTTCGGAGCCCGCCCTAGGATACCCGCCTCAAAATTAATTGTGGCCCCAACAGCCAAGAAAACCTTAATCTGTGTAAACCGATGTTTATACTTCAAAATCCACTTTTCTTGTTTGGGAGCCCCAACACCTACCGCCAGGACAGTCGCCCCCGATTGATTAATCAAATCGATAATCTTCTCGCACTCTTGTTCGTCGGATTCAAAACCGAATGGGGGACAATAAGAACCTACGACAATTTCTCGATTCACTTTCTGATTAATTCGTTGTCGAGCTTTTTGAGCTGCATTAGGCGGTCCACCCAGCAAAAATATTTTTACTCTGGACTCATTTTTGTAGTGTTGATAAAAAGCGGGAAATAGATCTGAACCCGGGATTTTTTCTTGAATGGGTGTGCCCAAAAATCTGGACGCATAGACTAAAATTTGACTGTCACAAACAATGTAATCAGCTGATTGATAACTCTCAGAAAAATCTCTGTCTTTGTGTAGCTTCATGAGATGATCCACATTGGGCGTAAATACGACGCCGCCCCGAGCCGGATCTAAACGGGCTAACAGTTCAGTCTTAGAGAGATTATCAATTCTTACGTTGAGAAGGTTAACTCTATCCATCGATGGGTACTTAGTTCACGGCTTGGAATTCGGTAGATTCAGCAACCCCGGAACTTTTCAATGAAATTCGCTAGGTTTTCTCAGGTAAGCTTCGGTCTGATTCAAACAGAGGAACAACCTAAAGGATTGTAAAATTAAACTTATTTATTCTTACGGTTCATGAACTTTTAATCAGGAAAGATAGAATCTTTTTTCTAAGTTTACGCCAAATGTATGAATTCTGTTTTACTCGGAATACATGAGCCATTAACCACTTGACAATCACAAAAAACAATGCGTATTTAGGTCCGATTCAAATCTTCCTCGATACCATTAAAATGGAATCTTAAATTTGAAATTTGCTTGAAATACAAGGCTTTATTCAAGTGCATCTAAGCCCACAATTCATCTTATTCCTAGACGATTGGACCTAACATTATCAATATGACAATCCTGTAATCGTGACAGGGTCACTGTAAGGAAATAACCCAAGAGTAAGGATTGGTTTATCCTTTAGTTCCTGCCCATCAAAAAACAAGTGATCCTTTGGACTGACTGACCTGAATTCTGGCAATTTCAAAAGGACCGCATATGAGTCTTCAAATTGCCTTGACTAACATTCAGAGCAGGCGCCTAATGATACATACGTAGGACTAGTAATAAAAAGAATGAAAAAGAGCTGGGAAAAAGATAGCTTGAGCCATTCAACCGATCCAATTTACACAACGCCTACGTAATTCCTTGGACGCCTCAGATGAAATGAGGGTTCCCGGATTGAGCCCTGGCGTGTTTTGAAAAAGCATCCGGTGAATTCTGCATTCATTCTTCTGCAACCCTTCCTGTTAACTGCTAACTCAAGATAAGTAGAACAATGGACTCTAATTTCCCTGTTGCCTGACGCCAAGGCAAACGCTTGTATTGCAATGAACCTTGCAAAGCAATACTGAGTTGATTCGATGAGTCAATATACAGTTTTACCTAAAAACGATGAGCTTGGGCGCCCCCTAACGGCTATCCCAGCCAAGCTGATCAATAGTATCCAGATAACCGAAAAACTAGCCAACTGGCTAACCTGTTGGCTATCCCCTCAAGAAACGACCGTTAACCTTGCATCTCTCTGGCGCGATGAGGACGGCAAGGGGTTCCTAAACAAATTTGATGGCTGGGTAAATCGTTGAAAACACTGCTACGAGATCCAACAACAGTATTGGTGCCAATTGTTACCCCGGGACCTACGAACACATCGGTCGCCAGCCACACGCCATTCTCAATAATAATGGGGGCGGTTTTCAGGCCGAAAGCGGTATCTTGATAATCATGGCTACCGGTACAGAGGTAACTTTTTTGAGAAACAACCGCGTGTTGACCAATTCTGATCCAATCTAGACTGTAAAAAACGACGTCGTCGCCGACCCAACTGTAATCGCCGATTTCTACTTTCCAAGGATAAGTAAATCTAGCCGTGGGGCGGATCACCACTCCCTTGCCGATGCGGGCGCCAAATAAGCGCAATAGACTTCGACGGGGAGCGTGGTGGGCGTGAAGGGTGAGGGGAAATGCGATCGCTTGCGCCAACCACCAAATCATAATCAACCATTTGGGCCTTCCCGGATCAAACCAGGACTGGTCATATCGCCTCAAATCGACAAGCGAGTCTGGTCCCAAATCACCTGCTTGGCTTTCCATCTCCCCACTTTTCCTCTATATGGACCTTAGCCTTAATTAAAACTTCCCTGGGCGTCGGATTGAGGGATTTTTTGAGTTTCCGAGGAAGTTTCAGAACCAGGTTTAACGTTCAGGTGACCGCCAAACTGCTGGAGTTCAAAGAGTTTTACGCCAATTTGATATTCATACTGACTGAGTAGACGACCATATATATAGCCCGCCTTACCATCCAGAAATCCCAAGCGCAAGAAATAGAACAAAACGAACCGGAGGAAAGGCTTAAACGGCAGGCGAACCCAAATCTTCTTGAGGAAACGTTTACGCTGCACGGAATCACCGAACAAATTGGCGCCGATGGTGCCGTCCTCTCCCATCCCCGTGAGCAGATTGTAGTAAACTCTAGCTTCCCAATTGGAGTATCGATTGTGACGCTCTAGCCAGTGAAATAGATCGCGAAAATCTTCGTGCAGCATGTCGTTTTTGAGGTAGCCGACTTGCCCTTTGATCACAACATGCTCATGAACTTCGTTATCCCCAGTATTGCGAATTTCTTCGGTGTTCCGATTTTCATATCGGCCAACGCGATGACGGAAGAGGCGTAAATTCCAGTCAGGATATTTGCCGCCGTAACGAATCCATTTTCCTAGAAAGAAGACACGCCGGTTGAGGTAGTAACCATCATAGTCGGACGCTTGAATCGCCGTCTCAATTTCATCCCAGAGTTCTGGCGTAATGCGCTCGTCACAATCGACAATCAAGACCCACTCGTTGCGAAACTCTAGATTTTCGAGGGACCAGTTTTTCTTTTTCGGCCAACGCCCATTGAAATGGAACTGGACAACATGAGCGCCAAACTGTTCAGAAATTTCGACGGTGCGATCGCGACTCTGAGAGTCCACGACAAAGACTTCATCGGCCCGCGCTACGCTACTGAGACAGGCAGGCAGATTTTCCTCTTCATTTTTAGCGGGAATCAGAACAGAAATTGGAATTTTGGCTAATGAAGGATTGGATGACGAAGCAGTCATGGCTTAGGCGTTTAGAAATGGACTGAATCGGTCTATTGGGAACAACGACGCTGGGATTTTTTCAAGGATATAGCTTGAGGGTCAATCCCATTGACCCCAGTGGATTTTCAATCTAAGGCGTCCTGTGAGGGTTTGGGAGAATTCAAACTAGATTGAGTAGACTGCTTGACAGAGATCAGATTAAACAATAATCCCTGCATTGCACTGCTAAGATAACCTACTTGGCCGTATGCATAGGCAAAATTCTCAAATCGCTGCGCCGGATCATTCAAGTATTTAAGGGTTTTGTACAGTCCGCGCACCAATCTCTCGCCGCCCCGCATCAATTGTCCCGGCCCAGCGCGACCCGCCAACTGTTCTCGATAAGATTCACTAATGCCTTGCCACCAACTCCGACTCAAGAACCAGGCGCGGTGCAGGCGAGCCGGCTCGACGTTGTGGGCGACTAAAGCATTGGGTAGGTAAGCAACTTGCCAAGCAGCTTTCAAGGCTAGCTGGGTCATATGGAGTTCTTCATTAGACAGCAGGTTTTTGCCCACTCTGCCCAAATTCGGATCAAATCCGCCGATCTGCTCCAAAAAGACCTTGCGAATAGAGTAATTCAGTCCGCGCGGCGTTAGACCCGGCTGCGTGATGTAGACCAAGCTATCCCCTAAGTCATAAGCGCCTAAATTACCGGAGAGTTCGGGCGATAACCATGGGGGCGAAGACATGCCCTCGGGCCATATGAGGGTGACTTTACCGCCAGCGATCGCTAATTTGTCGTTAGCCTGATACGCCTGATATAAGGTTTTTAGCCAGCCTCGACTGGCCTCAGCGTCATCATCAAGATAACTGATTAAAGGACTTCTAGCCGCCTCTGCCCCTGTGTTTCGGGCTGTGGATAACCCCAACGACGGTTCATACAAATACCGCAATCTGGGATGGGGTAGACGGGCGTCAACCACGCTGCGGGTGTCGTCAGTGGAGGCATTGTCAACCACCAGCACCTCATAATCCGAAAACTCGTGATCTAATTCCTGGTCTAATAGGCTATCAATCGCCGCCCCCAAATAGCGATCGCGGTTGTGGGTGCAGATAATCGCGGAAATTTTAGGATCAGTCATAAGTTTTAGGGGGTGAGGACGGTTTGAATCATGAAAACAGGCGAAAACCCCCGACACCTATTCTTTTCAAGCCTCTCTTTAAGCATTCCCATCCTATCGACGACATCACTCTTAATCTATGTAACCCCACCCATGTGCTGAGAATTATCAAAATTGCATTAACCTCCAATCAAGCAGGGATGAATCCTTAGCAGCCAAATTTCCTCAAAAGGGTAGATCTCTTCAGACAATGCCGTTATCTTAACTAGATGAGAAGCGGATATCGCTTGTTGCTCTCTAAAACCTGACGCCCACCTCCTATTCAATTAAGATGACCGTGAGCTCCAAGCGCCGACCTGAGACCATCGCTTATGTCCGAATTACTCACCAGTCTTGGCAGCAAGGCAAGATTGAGGGTGAGGTCAGAGCTAATAATTATGAGTGGCAGTTTATGTGGCGGTTCCGGCAAGGAAAATTGATTGTAGAACCGTCCTTGGGGCGGGCCCTGATTCAAGAGCCGCTGGGTCGATTTCTAGAAAGATTCGACTATCAGCTAGAACCCGGCGGCGATTATTCATTTACAATCCGAGCGCAAATTTAAAACTTGATATCGCTATTCAACTGGTTAGCCGACTCAAATAACGTTCAATCAGCAGAATCGCAACGATATCGTCGATTGGCCGAGGCAGACTGCGTAACCCTTTAGGAATCAACTGATTAAGTCCTTTGGGCGGATACATGAGCCAATAGCGATCGCGCGCCTCCAGCGTACTATATCGCTCATCCACCATGATCACCCGAAACGGATCGGGCAAACCTGTCAGCTTTTGCTTCCAGGATTTAGAGGTCGTTTGATCCCCCATGACGACAATTGAGATGGGGTACGTTTGGCGGAGAGTTTGTATACAATGTATGGCGTCGTCAGAGGCGACCACTTGGTGGTAGCGCAAACTCCGGTCTAACCCCATAATGGCTAAACCGCATTTGTGACGACCTGGGTCAAATCCCAAGATCACAGGTTGGTACCGGGCTTCAGCAACTGATGAAGTCACAGAGTTCGAGGTAGTAAGCGACAGGTGGGGGGAAACACCTTTTCCATTATTGACAACAATAACGTAAGGTTTTAAGTCAATTCAGCTCAATCACAATATTTTTCTGCTAGAAATACGACTTAAATGCTACAGTATATAGTACACTTGAACCATCCTAGGGGTCCCGCTAGCTAGTGCATATCAAAAGTGTTGAACTTTCCCACTTTAAATCGTTTGGCGGCACCACCAAGATTCCATTGCTGCCAAGGTTCACAGTGGTTTCCGGACCGAATGGCTCGGGGAAGTCAAATATTCTGGATGCTTTACTATTTGCACTGGGGCTGTCTGGATCTCGGGGAATGCGGGCCGAACGACTCCCCGACTTGGTCAATCAAAATCACAGCAGTCGTCGGGGCACTTCAGAGGCCAATGTCACCGTTGTTTTTGATATCGAGGATATCCCCACTGAATTCTTAACCGATTCAGACATCGCCGAGGATGGCGCAGATAATGGAGAAGACAGCGGCGAATCAGCAAGCAGCGAAGTCGGTGAAGACTCATCGGCGGAAGGGGCCTTAAATGGGACAGGAAGCGCTGGAGACAGCCCGACTAATGTTGTGCCTTTACCCTCCTCGTCTAAGGAATGGAGCGTAACGCGGCGGCTTCGAGTAACGTCCCAGGGAACCTACACTTCGAATTACTACATCAATGGCGAATCCTGCACCATGGGCCAACTCCATGAGCAGCTACAGCGGTTCCGAATTTATCCGGAAGGCTACAACGTGGTGCTTCAGGGGGACGTCACCAGTATTATTTCCATGAATCCCCGCGAGCGCCGGGAAATTATTGATGAACTGGCGGGGGTGGCGGCCTTTGACCGCAAAATTGATCAGGCCAAACAAAAGCTGGATGCGGTCAAAGAGCGGGAAGAACGGTTCCGGATTGTAGAAAAGGAATTGATCGCCCAGCGAGATCGCTTAGCCCAAGACCGGTTAAAAGCTGAGAAATACCAGAAATTAAAAGCGGTCCTACAAACCAAAATTGTTTGGGAACGAGTCTTAGTTTGGCGGGATCATCAACGTCAGGCGCAAACCCTAATCAAGCAAATTGAAAAAGGCGACGCCGATACCACCCGGCTGACCGCCCAAATTGCAGCGCTATCGACAGAAATTCAGCAAACCGCCGCCCAACTAGACGCCCTCAATGCTCGAGTTAAAGCCTTGGGAGAGGATGAGCATCTGGCTCTACAGTCCTCCTTGGCCACCCAAGAGGCTGAGCTACGCCAACTACAGCGCCAAGAAAAAAATCTGACCGCCGCCAGCCGCGCTACCGTCGAGCAAATTCAGCAGGTCCAAACCGCAATTCAAACCAACCTCAAGACTCTGGAAAGAGTAACTGAAGAATCAGAATCATTAAAAACGGGGGAGCTGATTCGGCTACAACAGGCTAAAGATGACGCCCAGCAGGAGTTAGAGGAAGGCCGGGAAGCCGCCAACGCCATTGCCGACGCCTCTCAAGCCTGGGTCCAAGAGCAAACTGAGCTGCGTCATCAGATTGAATCGCTGCTGCAAACCCTAGAGCCGCTTCGAGCTGAGCAGGTGCGCCTGCAGGAACGCAGCAGTCAGCTTCAGTTACAAATCCAAACCCAAACCGAATCGCTCCAGACCTTAGAGGGGGACATCGCCGCCCAACAAACCCGATCCAGCGATTTGGATCAAAACCGCTTGACGGAAGCGCAGGAGGCCGTTCAATCCCTGGCTAAGGCGCTAGCCGAGGCGGAACAGAATCTGCAGCTACAGCAGCAAACCCAAACTCGATTAATTCAAGAACAGCGGGATAAACAACGCCAGCTTGACAAGCTAGAAGCCCAAGCTCAGGCGCTGCAAGAAAGCCAGGGAACCCAAGCCACCAAACTGCTAATTCAAAGCGGAATGTCAGGTATTTGCGGGCTAGTCGCCCAATTAGGGCGGGTGGACCCCCGATTTCAACTCGCCCTTGAGGTGGCCGCTGGCGCTCGACTAGGCTACTTAGTGGTGGAAAATGACCGGGTCGCCGCCAATGGAATTGAGTGGCTGAAGAAACAGCGGGCTGGCCGCGCCACCTTCCTCCCCCTGAATGCCATCCGAGTCCCCCGATTTAACCCCATACCGGAGTGGAAGCGGCCCGATGGCTTAATTGACTACGCCGTTAACCTGATTGACTGCGACTCGGATTATCGAGATGTGTTCGCCTATGTTTTCGGCGGCACTGCGGTCTTTGAAACCTTGACTGAAGCGCGCCGCAACCTCGGCCAATTTCGCATCGTCACTTTGGAGGGGGAAATTCTAGAGACCAGTGGGGCGATGACCGGCGGAAGTTTGTCAAGACGCCAAGGGAGTTTGCATTTTGGCACTGTGGAGGCGTCAGAATCAGCAGAAGCGATCGCGCTGCGGGAACGGTTACAGGAAATTGACCAAATCCTGGGGCGCTGCAATCGGGCGATTGAACAAGCCACATCAGCCATCAAGCAGCATTCCCAAGCCTTGATGGACGCCCGGCAACACCATCGGGAAGTACAACTTCAGGTGGAACAATGCCAAACCCAACAACAACAATTACGGCAACAAAAGGGGCAAATTCAGGCCCAGCATCAGCAATACAGTGAGGAGCTGCAAGCGGCCCAAGCTCGACTACAACAATTGGCGGAGACTGTCCCTGCAGAAGAATCCCAACTGCAAACCAAACGGCAGGTCTTAGCCGAGCTAGAACAATCCCAAACCCATAGCGAGTGGCGCCAAACTCAGGTCAAGGTGAGGGCCCTAGAAGCCCAATTAAATGAGCGTCAGCTGGCGTTGCGGGCCGCTGAAAATCGCCTCCAGGATTTAGCCAATCAGCACCAACGCTTACAAGAAAAAATTCAGCAGGATCAGCATCAGGAAGAGGGACTCCGGGGGCAGCAGCAGCAGCAAATCAATCAACTCGCCGCCCTCGCCTCTCAGCAGGCCGAACTGACGGAGCAGATTACCCAAAGTCAAGCGGCGATCGCTAAATTAGATCAAACCCTAGCCACCGAGAAAGAAGCTAGAAATCGCACCGAACGGGAGCTGAGGGAACGCCAGAACAGCCAGCAGCAAATCGACTGGCAACGTCAGAAACTCCAGGAAACTCAACAGGAGCGGCGGCAGCGTCTGGATGAATTACAGGGACAAGTCGAGACCCAAGCGGCGGAATTACCCGACCCCTTGCCAGAAATACCGGAAGATCTCAGTCTGGAACAGCTCCATAAGGAGCTGAAATCCCTCCAAAGACGGCTAGAGGCCATGGAGCCCGTCAATATGTTGGCGCTGGAGGAATACAACCGAACTCAAACCCGGCTGGAAGAACTGTCCCAGAAACTCAGCACCCTGGAAGAAGAACGCACAGAGTTGCTGCTGCGAATTGAAAACTTCACCACCTTGCGCTTTCGCGCCTTCCAAGAGGCGTTCGACGCCGTCAATAAAAACTTCCAATCAATTTTTGCCGAACTTTCTGATGGAGACGGTTATTTGCAGCTAGACGATCCCCAAGATCCTTTCAACGGCGGCCTCAACTTAGTCGCCCACCCGAAAGGTAAACCCGTGCGACGATTGGCGTCCATGTCCGGGGGCGAAAAATCTTTAACCGCCCTCAGCTTTATTTTTGCCCTCCAACGGTACAGACCCTCGCCATTTTACGCCTTTGATGAGGTGGATATGTTTCTAGACGGGGCAAATGTAGAGCGATTAGCTAGAATGATTAAACATCAGGCGCAGCAAGCCCAGTTTATTGTCGTGAGTCTGCGGCGACCGATGATTGAGTCTGCAGATCGAACAATTGGGGTGACTCAGGCGCGAGGGGCGTATACTCAAGTACTGGGGATTGACTTGCAACCCAAACGAGCTTCTTTGTAGTTCTGTAAATTTGTGCCATTCTATTTGATGTACTTCTGCTTAGACGTACTCGCTTTTATTTGCCATTCGAGATCAGGACTCGGATATGACCTTTGAACAGACCCGCATTCGCTCCGACATCATAGGAACCCAGGTAATTACCCGCAATACAGGCAAACGTCTAGGCGTTATTAGTCAACTATGGGTTGACGTTGATCGAGGCGAAGTAGTAGCACTTGGACTTCGAGAAAATATACTCTCTGGCGTGATCTCAGGGACCGAACAGATCATGCTGCTGAGCAGTATTCGCCAAATTGGGGATGTCATCCTTGTGGATGATGAAACCGCCATCGAAGACGACATCAGCATGGCGCCCTACAGCACTTTAGTTAGATGCGAAGTGATTACTGAAACCGGCGAAATGCTAGGCCGGGTACGGGGCTTCAAGTTTGATGTGGTCAGCGGTCAAGTGGAATCCTTGATTATTGCTTCATTTGGCCTGCCGCAAATTCCCGATCAGGTTATCAGCACCTACGAACTGCCCATTGATGAAATCGTCAGCAGCGGCCCCGATCGGCTGATTGTCTTTGAAGGCGCAGAGGAAAAATTAATCCAGCTTTCAATGGGACTGATGGAGCGTTTGGGGATTTCGGGCGCTCCCTGGGAACGGGATGAGGATGAAAACTATATCATGCCCGTTTCCACCGCCAACCAACTTCCTTCAGGGGTTCAAACCCCCACGCAACCCATCCGTAGTCGCGCTCCTGTCGCCGAAGAGCGATGGAGCGAAGATGACTGGAATCAGCCTGAGCCCATCGTAGAAAGAGAACCTTTGCGCCAGCAGCGAGCTGAACTTGACTTTCCTCAAGCTGATCTAGAGGAAGATAATTGGGCGGAGAAATCGGCTCCAACCGATGGGTCAACCTATTCGGCTGACCACAAAGAAGTCACCGAGGATGTTTGGTCTGACGATCAATCCCCGCCCTATGATGCGCCTCCAGTGAATATTCCCCAGAAGAAGAAGGTTCTGGAATACGAGGAAGAGGCTGACTATTGATTCTGGGTTCCTCTGCGACCTCGACCCCAGTTGAAATCTGGGAAGTTGTTCATTAGTCTAGGCTCTGCATCCAAGGGATAGGTAACGATTCTGGAGGCAGTGTTTCCCATTGGGTTACCCAGGCAGAGCCTAGGTAACTCAAGCTTATGACTTTACAGGTCGCCCTCAGAAAAGCAAAGGATAAATTGCGCACCGCTGTAGAGAAAGAGCTTCTGTAGCAAAATTAACCGAAACATGTGAATACTTACAAACCAAAGCTGCAGTCCTAAGGGCGTCGCTTCACGAGTCCCCCTCAAAACCCTCAAAAACACCTTGTAGGTTTCAGGCGAAGTTTACAGTTGGTTTACCGCTACTTAATGGAAGGCCAGTTATATTTATTACAGCGCCTAAGCGCCCGTTATTTAACTTTTATTCAAAACCGCCCTGGCAGAAATGCCAGGGTTATTTAATGTAGTACATGGATAGAAGAGTTTAAATGAATGAATGCTCCCACGCAGACGTCTGATCAAAACTAGTATTTTCGCCCTAACAGGGATCTTGGGAGCCCTGGTCCATGGCTGCGGTCCCTCCGCCCCCCCGGGGCCGCCTAATAGGTTAGTTGTGGGGTTAGTGAGCTATGACACCGGAGCCAGATCGGTAGAAAAATATGAGCGATTTAAGCAATATTTGGCCGAGAGAACCCAATCAGTTGTTGAATTAGAACCTGTCTATAACGAATTGAGGGCGGTTGAACAAATTGAGCGCAATATCTGGTCGATTGTCTTTGCGCCATCAGGCTTGGCGGCGATCGCAATCTCCGACGCCCAATACCTTCCCATCCATCCACTGCAAGGACCGACCAATCTCCGTTCGGTAATCATTGTGCGAGACGATAGCCCGATTGAGAACCTGATCGACCTTTCAAACGAAGTCATTGCCTTAGGGGATCCGGGTTCAGCGGTAAGATACTACCTTCCCCTTTACGATCTGTATGGCCTAACGCTATCAGAAATTCGATTCGCCCCCACCCCCAGAACCGTCCTGGAATGGTTAAGCGACGAGACGATCGCCGCAGGGGCCCTGGCGGAACATGATTACCAACGACTGCGCAGCGATTTTATCGGGACCAAATTCCGTGTCCTGCACCAGAGTCGCATTATTCCATCCGGAGCAGTCTTGATTGGTCCCACGGTAGACCGAAACCAGCAACGGCTCATTGAAACAGCCCTGCGGGAAGCCACCTCAGACATCACCTCAGACACAGGCTACATTCCTAACGCTCCACCGCCCAAGTTCGAGCAGTTGATCCTATTGGTAGACAAAGTCCGCCCTCTGCAAGCCCGAGTTAGGGAAATCCCCGCTGTACTTACCTTAGAGAAATATGATCCAGATTCTGAGTCCGAATAGGATTCCGATAAGCTTTACAACTCTGTCCAATCTGAAATGCACTGGGCGGAATCGACAGTTCTCGTTTCCCAATTGCTATAATCCACCCAACATGTAACAGAGGTAGTTTATTAAGAAAAATAAAATCCGTTCAGTCGATGGCTTGGCTCCATCGGATTTCCAATATAGGGAATTGCTTTGAACACTCATGCTCACTCGCCAAGTCAGCAAGCTCAGTTTAGGCAAGCTCTCTGTGCAATGTATGTAGAACCGGATTGATTCATGCGCCCCCGCCAAGATATTATCGAGAGCTTTTCAACATTTATTCAGTTTTCTGACGATTGCTTTAGCAGGTGGGTTCCCGACCCAAAACTGCAGCGCAGTATGCGCCAATGCTTGACGAAGTCGCCGGAGTCCCCTGCTTCTGGAAATTTTTGGGCGCTTTACTGGCATAAGCTTTGGCGGGGAAATTCCTCAAAACTGGCCGGTTCCCATCTCAGCGCTTATTTGCAAGAGGCGTGTTACTGGGCGGCGCAAAAGACAATCTCCAGCTTTAAGAGTTTGCAGTACACGGTGTCCGACTGTTTTCAAACCTCGATCATTGAGACGCCAAAAATTCTGCAAGGCTTTCAACCGGTTAAAGGCGTCAGTCTAAACGCTTACGCCAGAGTGGTGTTCAGCAATGTGATCAGAAACGTCTTGCGTCAGCATCAAGAAGTTGACATCTGCAGCAATTGGGCGCTGTTAAGTAAAGTCAGCCAAAAGCGGTTTGTAGAAGCGCTCCAACAAGGAGGGTTAGGGACGGAAACCATCGCTCGCTATCGCTTGGCTTGGTTCTGTTTCAAACAATGCCACAGTCTGCACAAAGCAGCCGGAACCCGTCAACTTCCTAAGCCAGACAAAGCAATCTGGCAGGCCATCTCTGAGCTTTACAATGCTGAACGGCAAACACAACTCACGCCCCCAGATCCAGCCTGTAGTCCAGCGACGTTAGAAACTTGGTTAGCCAAGAGCGCCGAACTAATCCGTAGTTATTTGTATCCCGCTAAAACGTCTCTGAATCTGCCCAAATCTGGTTGGGAGTCCACAGAATTGCAGGATGACCTGCCCAATAATCCAGACAGCACCCTAGATCAATCTTTGCTGGCTGAGTTGATCGCCCAGGAGGAAACCGAAGCGCGACAAAGCCAAAAAGCTCAAATGAACACCGCTTTACGAAAAGCTTTAGTGCGGCTCGATGTCCAGAAACAGCAGATGTTACGGCTTTACTACGCCAAGGGACTCACTCAACAGCAGATCGCCCAACAGCTTGACATCAAGCAGTACACGGTTTCTCGGCGATTGAGGCAAGCGCGGGAGGCATTATTGCTAGCGCTGGCTAACTGGAGTCAGACAACGCTGCATATTTCACCAGACTCAAATGTAATTCGATATATCAGTACAGCTTTAGAGGAATGGTTACAGGGTTACTACGATCACCCTGACCCTGACTTATCGGAGAGGTCATCGTAATGTCGTTTGCTTTTGAGACGCCCCAACAGATAGGCATAGAAATCTCGCTAGAGAATCAAGTTGAGGCATGGCGGCAGAGTCAATCTTTCTCAACCCCCGGCAGTCGACGCAATGCTTATCTCAATCACCTTTGCCTTGGGGCTGTTTTACCCCTACTGCAATCAGAGTATGCATCGAATAGTTCAGTCTGGCCCCAGGTTGACGCACTGCCCAGTATTTGGGAGCTGGTGAACGGCGTCGCCATTAATTTGAATGGCGTTCGGTTAGCGCTGATTCCTAGCCAAGATATTGACACCAGCGAGCTGCGGGCACCGCAAGAATGGGTAGATATCCCGGGTTGGGCGGCCGATTATTATCTGGCGGTGCAAGTGAATCCGGATGATCGGTGGGTGCAAATTTGGGGCTACACCACCCACCACCACCTGAAAACTCACGGCAGTTATGACGCTAATGATCACACCTATTGCCTGGACGCTTACGATTTAGTGCAGGATATGAATGGGTTTTGGGTGGTGCGTCAGCTCTGTCCCAATGAAGTGACCCGAACCGCGATCGCACCGCTGCCCGAAGTCCCAGACGCCCAAGCGGAAACCTTATTGCAACGCCTCAAAAATCCCTCCGTTATTCTGCCTCGCTTGGCTATCCCGTTTGAACTGTGGGGAGCCTTGCTAGAACGAGATGATTGGAGACAGCGCCTGAGTCAACAGCGCCAAGCCAGCCAACGAGAAGAGGCGCAACCTGAGCCCCAGTCTGCATCAGCACCCGTCAATCTCAGTCAATGGTTCCAAGATATTTTTGACGCCGGTTGGCAGTCGCTGGAATCGCTATTTGAGCCCCAAGCCCATGTCGCCTTCAGTCTCAGACAATCCTCCACCTCAACCCCGGCGGATGTGAAGCGGGCCAGGCAGATTAACCTGGAGACGCCAACGTTGAGGCAAACCCTAGCGTTGGTCATCGGACTCAACACAGAACCCGACGGTAGAATCGGGATTCGCATCCAACTCCATCCAGTGGGCGATGAAACTTACCTACCCGCAAACCTAACCTTAACGTTGCGCTCAACCTCTGGCGAAACGCTGCAATCGATTCAAACGCGAGAAAAAGATAATTACATCCGGTTAAAGCGCTTTAAGTGCCTACCGGGTAAACGATTCAGCGTGCAACTTTCGTTAGATGAGGTCAGTCTCACGGAAGAATTTGTTAGCTGAGGTCATTCAGGAAGAAAAATCATTCCCCAAGGACACAATCAAGTTTTGATTCACTGTTCATTTTTTGCGCATCGCCTTAGCAATGCGAATTGCAATAAACCTCCCTGGAGCATGGACAATGATTCCCCCGATAGTCATCAAAGCACAATTGAGTCCAAATCCCAACATTTCAACATTTCGGTCGACTATTGCTTTTCTCTCCCCATATTCTGGAACCAATGGATTGAGAACTATAGTGCAGAGAATAAGTAGTGCTCCTATAGAGGCAAGAATAACAAAATCTTTTAGAACTTCGCCCTCTTTAATGTGCAGTCTCTTCTTGACAAAAGCTTTTCCGATTTCTGTTACAGACAACAGCACTCCGATAGCAAACCCAAATACCAAAGCAAATAACATCGCTTGGTTGAAGGAGGTGGGTGTTACTACTAAATTCTCCACAAAGCATTGTTCCTTTCCTAGTAGGATTGGGGTCAATAGCCGCCTTTAGGATAAGTGATATTCATTAAAAAAACTACCGCTCTCATCCTCCAGCTTCTTCCCCTTGGGAAGAGGAGGCGCCATATTCAAAGTTCCTATCCCTATATACCGATGCTCCTCGATTCCAAGCTCCGGCTTGGAATCGCCAGTAGTATAAGCTCTAGCTTCTTTTCCGCTGGAATCTGGAGCTTCCAGCCTGTATTCTGATTTGTTTTTTTTAGGATGGCAGTCTATATTCTGCAATATAGAAAAAGATATGAAGCCTTGTGATATGCACGTTGAACCTACATTCAGCAGGTAGCTCAACACAGTAAATAATATTGTTGGCAGGCCGAACCAAGAAAACGCAAAATGTGCCTTTGCACCTCTGTTAGCTTAATGCCCCATTTG
>JAAUYH010056046.1_pt1 | contig 20598 bp, 13 predicted proteins | sample 7278061 | NCBI WGS metagenome assembly JAAUYH01 (sample SAMN14350203, study PRJNA611818) | marine sediment metagenome | isolation source: surface marine sediment (0.6m) | place: French Polynesia: Moorea | collected 2018-08 | reverse complement strand
TTACCTTCCCGGAGAATTTTGGGTAAGTCTAAATCTATTGCAACGGGAGTAGTTACGAATACTTGTTGGGTTCCGTCACTTTCGGGAATGTCTGACTTGAGAGAATATTCGATTCTTTCGTTTCCGACAACTGCTTTAGCAACTTTCCCCTCTTGTACTTGAGATATAAAGTCACTGTAGGGAGTTTGGGGAATTCTTTGAGCGAAGACACTGGGAACAATGAAGTTCAGTAGTAATAAGATGGTCAAAAGAATCAAAAAACTACCGCCAAACTGGCGCATTTTCGGCGGTTTCATTTGTTTTTTGTTTTTATCAACAGGCATTTTCTATAGACTCTCCCGGTTAAATAAAGTCAAAAGTAAAAAGTCATTAGCATCGCGTGTCCGTAGGACATAAGTCAAAATGCAAATAGCTTTGCTAACAAAAGTGTTTAACTGCAATTAACATCAAAATTTTTTTACTAATAAATTAGTAAAGTTAGCTACTATAGCAATTGAAAACTTGAACTTATAAAGAGGAATATAGATCGTGTTACCGAAAATTATCAGTAAAAGTAAAATTAATGCTACTTCAAGAGGAAAATACTAGTTTGCTAACAATATTTTCCATCACTCCACCTCCTGTTTTAAAAGCGATCGAGTTTAGGATCGAGGATAATCCCAAAAATATTAGAATTGGAATTTGTAAGTAAATCATGGTGGTGTGGGAACAGTTGGGTTGTTATTTAATCCTTCCGCCTGAGAACATTGTAGAAATTTAATGCGACTGGCAACAGTAGTATCTACCACACCCTAACTAGGAAAATTGCCGTACTTTCAATCAAGAATAAAATGAAATTGATTATAAAAGTTTTTTTGCTATCGCTAGTTATTTCGCTGTTAATTAAAGATATATTGCCAAATTTCTCCATCCCAGCCACAACAACTACAGTCTTAATTATTGTTTTATTACCCACAATAGTATTAGGGTTTATCCTGCTTTGGCGAATGCAGCGACATGAAAAAATTACTAACTAGTAGCACATAAATCAAACTTATATATTATGTACATTCTCTGGAATATGTTTAATTAGCACTGAATCTAGAGTAAAACAGTATCATTTGTGAGTAATAAATCATACTTTGAAATATATTCTTTTTCGATCTATGCTCAAATTGCTGGGTTCAAATTGCTGAGTTCAAATTACTGAAACTAGCTAAAGTAGCTTGAATATCTATCTTACTCCCAAGAAAAAATTGGGGGACTGCTTTTCCAGCAAGCATTTTAGCTTAGTGAGTAAAATCTGCTGATTTCATCTACTGCGAGGAGTTTAATACTTTTGCTGCGCTTACACCCACAGTACCTAGAATACGCTATGACTACGCTAATTGCTAGGCGTTAACACTGTACAGCCTTGATCTATTTTGTTCGCAAAGCGTGTCCGTAGGACATCTTTTTACTTTTTACTTTTTACTTTTGAATTTCCCCTGTGGGACACTCACATCAAAACCTGGGAGACTGGCGTGAATTTAGGTCAATGGATTGGCTTAATTGCCATACTTTTATCTTTATATATACTGTGGCAAATTCGAGAAGTACTTTTGCTAATGTTTGCTGCGGTGGTAATTGCTACCACTTTAAACCGACTGGCAAAATATTTGCAAAGTTTGGGACTTAAACGGGGATTCTCTGTATTTTTATCAGTAATTATCTTTTTTGGAATTATTATTGGTTTTTTCTGGCTGATCGTACCGCCATTTGCAGATCAATTCCAAGAATTGACTAGTAAGGTTCCCCAAGGTATTGCGCGTTTTAATGCTTGGTTGGATGAGCTAGAAACTCAAATTCCCCGCCAATACAGCGATTACATACCCGATATCAATCGATTACTACAACAAGCACAACCTTTCATCGAACGTGTTTTGGGAAGTTCTTTTGCTTTTGTTTCCGGTTCTTTGGAAGCTTTGCTTAAAGTTCTTTTAGTATTAGTGTTAACGGGGATGTTATTAGCTAGCCCCTTATCTTACCGTAAAGCCTTTATTCGTTTGTTTCCTTCCTTTTATCGCCGCAAAGTAGATGGAATTTTGAATGAATGTGAGGATTCTTTACAGGGGTGGGTATCCGGTGCATTTATTGCAATGTGTGTAGTGGGATTGATGAGTGTCATTGGTTTGTGGGCTTTGCAAGTTCCTGCTGCCTTGGCTTTGGGGGTTTTAGCGGGATTTTTAAATTTGATTCCCAACTTGGGTCCCACTATGAGCGTCATTCCAGCAATGGCGATCGCATTATTAGATGCACCCTGGAAATCATTTGCTGTTTTAATTTTATATTTTGTGATTCAGCAGGTTGAAAGTAATTTTTTGACGCCGGTGGTAATGGCGCATCAAGTTTCTTTATTACCAGCAATTACTTTAATTTCCCAATTATTTTTTGCTTACTTTTTTGGTTTTTTAGGTTTATTATTAGCGCTTCCCTTAACAGTTGTTGCCAAAATTTGGATGACACAGGTTTTAGTTGTAGATGTTTTGGATAAGTGGGGACAGAAATCACATCCAGAAACCGAGATTGTTATAGTGGCGGATAAATCCCAGGTGGATGAGATTATTGAAAAAACCCATGAAAAAACTCATGAAAAAAATAATGTATCTTCAGATCAAGATCTAAGAAATAATGACTTTCCAGAAGAAGATTAGCCAGATCAGCAAAGAACATAAGTCTTAGTACCGCTACGCGGAAATCAAAAGTAGTGTTTTTTTAGTTTTGACGTTTCATAAATGGGTGCTTTATTTCCGCCGCGATGTATTACATATTCTAAGTTTGAACGAAAAAATTATCCTTATTGGACAAAAGAGCGATCACATAAAACTAATAATTGTTAAATAATCACTGTTGTTTGGGGTCATAGTAACGATTCTCCACTGTCTATAATTTTTCTAGAATAGCTTAAGAGAAAAACATGGATTTATCTGCTAAACAGCGTGAACAATTACAAGGTGCTTTAATTGATGCTTTCCCTAATAAGGTATCACTAGAGCAAATGCTATCTTTTAATACAAATAAAAAGTTAGACGTAATTGCTGGAGGAGATAATTTACAGGAGATTGTTTTTAACTTAATAAAAAAAGCGGAAGCTGAGAACTGGGTCAAATATTTAATTGATGCTGCACATAAGTCAAACCCTGAAAACTCCCACTTAAAAACTATTGCTATTTTTTATATAAATAACGAAATAAGTTTAGAGGAAAGTAAGTTACCAAAAAATATACCCACCACCGGCTTCAAAGCGTCTGAAGTAGGAGTCGATTACACTAAACTAGCTCAATTGCTTGGTACCAAGAATTTTAAGGCTGCCAATGACGAAACGGTTGAAAAGATGCTTTGGGTCTCTGGACGAGAAAAAGAAGGTTATTTGAGGGCACAGGATATAGAAAATTTTCCAGAGAAGGACTTGCTTACAATTGACAAACTTTGGTTGGCTTCCAGTGGCGATAAATTTGGGTTTAGTGTACAAAAGCAAATCTGGATTGAGTTGTGTGACAAGCTGGGACGGACTGATTGGAAAACCTATCTACAGTTCATTGAACGCGTTGGCTGGAAAGTAAAGGACTCTATTTTTGAGAATCTTAGGTGGGAACTACGGGCTGTAGAGGGACATTTACCTATTGCGATTGCTTCGACACATTTAGATGTATTAAAAAAGGAATTTCCGCAAGTCGATCAAAGTGTTGAAGGTGAGTTTTATCGTGATCTGAGTCGTTTATTTGATGACGGAAATCATCGAGATCCGACAGACATGATGGAAGGAAAATTGAGTATATTGAAGTATATATTAGGCGAATTTTGTGGTAGCGATCTGAAGTTTGCTCAATACGAAACGTCTGTCTCTCGCCTTTTTCTGACTATGTATCCGAAATCTATTCTTGAGCGGCTAATGAATGATGATGAGCGCCAGGTTTCCCAAAGGATAGGTAAGCCTGAGGAACAAAAGCAAAAGCGTAAGGTTGCAGAAGAAATACTTGAAAAAGAAGAACTTGCACAATTAAGTTCATCGTATAAAAAGCTAGCAAAAGAAATGGAATGGAATGAGATGGGAGGAATGGCAAACACCCTGGGAATGCTAATGGTGGCATTGGAAATATTGAAATTACGACGAGACTGAATTTTCTGACCCACATAAATTCCAGACTTTAACAGGTTGTTGATACAGCTTTTCGTAAATATTTATTATTAAAAAATATTTCTACAAATTCATAGACTTTGAAGCAATTTTGATTCCTATTGGGTAGGATTGCACAAGCTATAAAGTTTGAACTGAAACTTTTCCAGGGCTTTTTAATCCATAAAGAAACACCTTTACGGCATTCGTGATTCGTGACGAGTTAGTTTGAACTCATGATTATTGCAGCGAGTGGTGGTGTGATAGCAATATCCGGGTTTGATTTCACGTGGTTTTCGAGACATATGGAAGCAATGAGGATGTTGGTACCTAATATATCTTGGATCCCCCTAAATCCCCCTTGGAAAGGAGGAATTTTGACTTTTCCAGCTTTTTAAGGGCTTTACGGGGATCCCAATAATGATTACGGGAACAAATAATATAGCACTACATAATTTGACTTTTGACTTATGTCCTGCGGACACGCTATGGTAATAGCTTTTGACTTTTAAATATTACACCTGCTGGAAATCTATCTCTTCAATTATTTCCAAAGCATAAAAAAGCGCAGCATCCGCATCGGTAAGCGTAGTACTACCATTCTCAAGTAGACGCTTATTAACAACTTTCCAGGCATTTGGATGACTTTCCCTGAACTTTGTTAACTGATCGAAAACTGAGCGTAAGTCGGTATGCAGATCTTGTTTATTTTCCATATCTCACCCTCCGTTGTTTGTAGCGCGATGTGACCGTTAGCGCCTCTAAAATACTGCGACAACAGGTTATTAGCTTGTGGTCGTAGAGTTCCAAGATGTTATTTTAGGGTAAACATTTTATCCTTCATCTTTATTAAAGGGTATTTTAATGCTTATGCTCAGCTTCTAATCGCAATAGTTGCATTTTGTTTCCCCTTGATTTTGAAATACTTTTCAAAAGGGGGTAAACAGTCAAAGTCCCCCTTCCCAAGGGGGATTTAGGGGGATCTAATTCTGTGGAAAAAGTAAGAACAGTCAAAGTACACCTTCCCAAGGGGAATTTAGGGGAATCTACTTCTGTGAAAAAGTGAGAATAGTCAAAGTCCTCCTTCCCAAGGGGAATTTAGGGGAATCTACTTCTGTGAAAAAGGGGGGAACAGTCAAAGTCCACCTTCCCAAGGGGAATTTAGGGGAATCTACTTCTGTTGAAAAGGTGGGAACAGTCAAAGTCCCCCTTTCCAAGGAGAATTTAGAGGAATCTACTTCTGTTGAAAAAGTGAGAACAGTCAAAGTCCACCTTTCCAAGGGGAATTTAGGGGGATCTTAAAATCAAACAATAGTGCAAATAAATTCTAAAGTAGGGTATATTACGGCAAAATAAGGATTTAATAGTTGGAATAATTCAGAATTTGCCGTAACGCACCATCTTAAGTCGGTGCGTTAGACCTGTTAAATTTATTATTAATAAAGTCAGGTATAGTAATTGGTCTAACACACCCTACAACAATTTTTTTATTTATAAACACCTTCTCAGACTTAAATTTTCAAAACCTTAGCCACAGTTTGCACATCTTTGTCACCCCTACCAGAACAATTGATCACAATACGGGGACTACCTTCCAATTGAGGACAAAGTTTTTCTAGATAAGCGAAAGCATGAGCGGTTTCTAATGCAGGAATAATTCCTTCTAATTCGGATACCAGTTGAAATGCAGCTAATGCTTCCTTGTCGGTAACGCTATAGTACTCAGCACGACCAACATCTTTTAAGTAACTATGTTCCGGTCCCACACCAGGATAATCTAAACCTGCACTAATGGAATGGGCTTCTAATACTTGTCCATCATCATCTTGGAGCATGTAACTCATTGCTCCTTGGAATACACCAATTCGTCCTTGGGTTAAAGTTGCTGCATGTTTGGAAGTCGCTACACCTTCACCTGCTGCTTCCACACCAATTAACCGCACCGATGGTTCATCAATAAACTCATGAAATAGTCCGATCGCATTCGAACCACCACCCACACAAGCAATTAAAATATCTGGTAAACCATTCCATTTCTCAGCAGCTTGGACGCGAGTTTCTTGACCGATAATTGCATGGAAATCCCTCACCATCATGGGATAGGGATGAGCACCTGCTACAGAACCAAGAATGTAATGGGTGGTTTCCACATTAGTTACCCAATCTCTCAGCGCTTCGGAACATGCATCTTTCAAGGTTCCACTTCCTGCTGATACTGGATTAACTTTAGCTCCCATTAAACGCATGCGAAATACATTTAGGGCTTGACGTTCCATGTCATTAATACCCATGTGAATGACGCATTCCAAACCAAAACGGGCGCAAACTGTAGCCGTAGCAACTCCATGTTGACCGGCTCCGGTTTCAGCAATAATTCGCTTTTTCCCAATACGCTTTGCTAGTAGTACTTGAGCTAAAGCATTATTTATTTTATGAGCGCCAGTATGATTTAAATCTTCACGCTTTAAGTATATTTGTGCCCCTGTACCATCAGGTTTCGCATAATGCTGAGTCAAGCGTTCGGCAAAATATAAAGGACTGGGTCTTCCGACATAATCCCGTAATAAATCTTGCAGTTCTGCTTGAAAACTTGGATCTTGGCGATATTTTTGATAAGCTGCCTCTAGTTCGCTGAGTGCAGGCATCAAAGTTTCAGGGACATACTTACCGCCAAATTTTCCAAATCTTCCGTTGTGTTCGGGAAGTTGTTGTGTAGAGGTATTAATATCCGGAGTACTGACCACTGGTTTTATATCCTTTAGTTAAGTGTTTATTGTTGAGACAGCGCTGTCCTAGGGGTTACCCATGATCAATTGCGTGAGAAACCCGAAGGGTAATTGTTAATATATGGCTGTTATAGCAATCTTAAATCATTTATTTTCAGTAATATAGCTGCTTATACTTGACTAGAATACATCTGTTTCCAAACCTAGAAATGCTTTCATCGAAAATGCATCTCAATTTTCCCCAACGAACGGTTACATCATAGCTATAGCTACACCACCTTAGCTACAGAGAGAGTGTACCCCACTCAACCAAGAACCTCCATATAACTCAATCTAGACGAATAGAATGTGCTTTGAACATTCCCGATTACGTAATGCTTCGGCAAAATAACATGGGGTTAAAATGAAGAGAAGCATAAACACAGATAATTATCCGGATACTTGTAGTTACATTATTGAATAAAAATCTAATTGCGTTTACGTAAGAATTATTACTTAATAGGGATATGAGCTATATAGTTAATATACGGCTTACGACAGTAGGGGATAGCTCAATTGTTAACATTGTTGCCAGTATTCTTTTAACTTTATGTTGTTTATGTATAAATTATATTTTGGAATATTATATCTCCATAATAAAAGAAAACTATTTTTGTCTGGATTCTGGGAAAAATTAGCTTAAGAAAATGTAGCCAAACTAAAGACAGCTACTGATTCATGAATTACGCTGAGAACATACCCTGTTCCTAACAAAAACTGCTGGCGATCGGCACAATGACTGTAGGTGTAATTGCTATAAGTGAGGGGGTAGAGAGTACATAGTAGTTACCATTGAATACAAGCTATTATTTAATCAATGTAACTTGATGTATAAATTTTAATGACTTTTAAAAAATGTGACCTTAAAAAAGAGATGTAAATTTACTAACTAGTTTTATGCTCAAATACTTTGCACAAAATTACTTGCATCAAATTACACTAAATTCATACATTAAATTAAAAAGTAAAAGTAAAAAACTAAAACAAATAATCATATATGAATCTCCATGATTCCCAAGAAGATGAATTAAGATTAATAAAATTAAACCAGCGGCTACAAAAAGAGATTGAAACCCGCAAATTGCTGGAACAAAAGTTACGTACTTCAGAAGCTCAAATGCGTGCCATATTTGAGGCGATGAGTGATATTGTACTTGTAATTAGTATTAACAATGAACTACTACGAAATGTCGAAATAATACCAACTAATAATCTTTGTTTACATCAAAATCAAACAGAATTAGTCACTCAAACAGTAGAGCAATTTTTTCAAGGAGAAAATACTCGAATATGGTTGGAAAAAGTTTTACAGTCTCTGAACACACAACAAATCGTTAATTTTGATTACAGCTTATCTTGGGATAATGAAGAATATTGGTTTGCTGCTAGTATTTCTCCAATTTCTAATAGTCAAGTATTGTGGGTAGCAAGAGATATTAGTGAAAGACAAGCTGCACTACGGGAACGCAAACGAGTAGAAGAAGCTTTAAAAAAATCGGAAGCACAGGAAAGACAAAAAGCACAAGAACTAGAAAAAACTCTTTCTGAATTAAAAATCACCCAAGCACAACTTTTACTTTCCGAAAAAATGGCCTCTCTGGGGAGTTTAGTTGCAGGTATAGCTCACGAAATTAACAATCCTACCAATTTTATCTACGGTAATATTGAACCAGCAAAAAACTATGCTGAAGATTTGCTACAACTTATTTCCCTTTATCAACAGCATTATCCCCAAGCGAATGGAGAAATTAGTCAAAAAATTGAAGAAATCGATCTAGATTTTATTGCTGAAGATTTCTTTGAACTGGTCAATTCAATGAATACAGGTGCAATCCGAATTCGTAGAATTGTTGAGTCATTACGAAAATTTTCCCATTTAGATGAGGCTAACAGCCAACTAGTAGATATCCATACAGAAATTGATAACACTTTATATTTATTACAGCATCGGTTGCAGCAAACATCGAGTAGTTTTCAAATTCGTATTCTGAAGAAATATACCGAACTTCCAAAAATCGAGTGTTATCCTTCCCAGTTGAATCAAGTATTTATGAATATACTGGCTAATGCGATTGATGCATTAGAAGAAAAGAATCATAAAAAAGCAAAGCTTTCTCCAAAATTGCTTTCAAGCTTGAATATAGATAATACAGATGTGTCAGTGCAAACAAGTGTAGAAATATCCTCAATTCCTACAATTGTTATTTGTACAGAGATTATTAATTCAGAAAAAGTATGCATCCGTATAATTGATAACGGAATTGGAATGACAGAAGAAGTAAAGAAATGTATCTTCGACCCTTTCTTCAGTACCAAATCAGTTGGGAAAGGTACTGGTATGGGTTTATCGGTTAGCTATCAAATTATTGTCGAAAATCATCACGGACAATTGAAGTGTGTATCTACTCGGGAAGAAGGTACTGAGTTTCTTATCACTATTCCAATTGGACAATAAGTATTTTATTTACTGATTTATTCACTAATTCTGTTAATTAACCCTTAAATCACCAAAACCCAGTCACAATTGCAACTGGGCTCATGGTAGAGATAAAAAGGAAGTGGGATAGTCCCCATCTGTTACATATAGAACTTCAATATAGAAGGCTAAGAGTTAATTGGATATTTATTACTACTGCCTAAAGTAAGTAGATTCCGGAACGTTTGATATTTTTTTTGCATTGTATTTTTTGTTGCTGTTTAGGTTTGAAAATCAAATATAAACGCATATTTAGCCTTATAAATTTACTTCTTGACTAGTTTATGGCGATCAAGTTCTGCTTTACTCCGATCTATTCCCAATATTGCAAGATTACATTAGACCTCTCCGGAAATTAAATATGTGTAACCCAAAATCCTTGTAGAGACGTACCAGAGCCTACGGCGTCGGCAAAGCCTCTGGTACGTCTCTACATTCTTTTCCGGAGATGTCTATTTAAGCCAGCTTGTCACCGAACTGGTTACTATCTAAATTTTGGGTAATTCCTATTTTTTTGCAATTTTACGATTTTCTCACCTCCGCCCTTGATGTTATAACATGTCGGCTCTACGCTATATTAAATATAGTAAAAATAATTTATTAATCATGTAGTAATGTGATAAAGCTTTCAAAACTAATCACGAAAGACCAATAATACTTTGACAAGCTTGGCAGTGGAACGAATTGACGCAAATAAATAAACATCAAATAGCTAAACATCAAATTCTCTACTAATTAAGTAGTTGGTGATAAGCGATATACATTTGTATTTATTCTAGTTCCGAATAATGGAAATTGAGCAGAACAATAGTAACCTGGTGAATTTGAAACTCAAACTTATATGAAGAAATAAAAGTAATTATTTGCTAATAAAAATATTTGACAAAAAATATTTCAAATAAATATAAGTATGTTAGTAATAAAAATCATAACTTGTTTGTAATAGCGCTTTAGCGCTACTACGAGCCAAATACAGATATTTTATATTTATTTACATAGTTTACTTTTTTCCCACCTACTTACTTACATATCAGAAAAGTATCTAATGAATGCTGCGATCAGTCTAGAAAAGGTCTATAAAACTTACAATAATCGCTCTGTAGTCAAAGATTTATCATTTACTATCGAAAAAGGAGAAATTTTTGGATTACTAGGTCCCAATGGTGCGGGAAAATCCACCACTATTAGAATGCTTACCACACTTACAAAACCATCCCAAGGACGAATTGAAATCTCTGGGTATGACGTATTACATGACTCAATGTTAGTCAAGCAAAGTATTGGAGTTGTATTACAATCCCTCAGCGTTGATGGGGATTTAACTGTATGGGAGAATATGGAATTTCAAGGACGTTTGCATCATATTTCTAACCCAAAACGACAACGGTTAATTAATCAATGGTTAGAATATGTAGAACTTGGAAGCCGGAAAAACGATTTAGTTAAAACTCTTTCTGGTGGAATGAAGCGACGTTTACAAATTGCAAGAGCTTTATTACATCAACCACAAATATTATTTTTGGACGAACCTACTGTAGGTTTAGACCCTCAAACTAGACGACGTTTATGGGAAATAATTCAAGGTCTGAATCAGCAAGGAATGACAATACTACTGACCACCCATTATATGGATGAAGTAGAATATTTATGTGGAGCTTCGGGTGTTCGCACAGCCGCAGGCGATCGCAAACCTGGGCGAATAGGAATAATGGACAGCGGTAAGTTAATTACTTTAGGAACCTTGCAACAATTACGTTCTGAAAGTGGTGAAGGTCTACTGGTGAAGCAAGTTGGGGAGCATTGGGAATATTTATTTTTCCCCACCTTGCGAGAAGCGAATGAATATTTAAACCAACAAGAAGATAAGACAGGAATGATGGTACGTCCTTCAAATTTAGAAGATATTTTTGTCGAATTAACCGGACGCCAATTAGATTAACTTTATCTAGATTAATGTTACTCAGAACAATGTAATTTAGATCAATACCATTCAGATAAATACCACTTAGATTAGTACACGCTAAATAAATTTTTATGCTCCACCTAGTTCTCTGAGCATGGAATCTACTCGACTGACACCCTCCCATTTTTTCTGGGTTTCGTAAAGACTGAGAGATTTTTTTAATTCCATTCTTGCCTCTCTAGAACGACCTTGTTTCATTAACATCGCTCCTTTCAATTCATGAGCTTTAGCATTTCTGGGGTCAATTTTCATTGCTTGCTCGAAAGCCCACTTCGCGTTTTCAAACTCTCTGAGGTTTAATAGAATCGCAGCTAATCCCAAGTAAGCATTAATATTATTCCGGTTTAATTGGATTGCCTTACGGTAAGCTGTTTTAGCTTTATTATTATCACCCATGTTACCGCTGACGTAAGCCAGAGCATAATGATAATCGCTATTGTTGGGACTAAGAGCAACCGCACGACGATACGCAGCTAAAGCCGCAGAAAAATTTCCTTGCTGTGCATATAAGTAGCCTATCCCAGAGAAGATACTACCGTTCTTCGGTTCTAATGTTGCAGCTTGTTGATAAACAGATATTGCACCATTGTAATCACGCGCATTTACCAAACGACGTCCTTCATTAAGTAATTGTCTAACCTGGGAAGTACTGCGTTTTTGAGCCACCAATACTTCTGCGCGAGCAACTGAGGGGATTGTTATCCCAATACTTCCTATAACGAGAACACTTAGCCAAAATGATTTTCGATTATACACAGTAATTTACCTGATTCTTATTGCAACTTTTTTCACGAATTCCGTAGTGGCATGTACATTAAAACAAAATTATTCGTTTTTGAAAACTCTATGCGATTACTTTTACAAAAGATTTATGAAGCATCAATATCCTCACTGATACTCACTTGGTAAATAAAAAAGACTTACAAGTAAAAAAATCAATTCTCAAAACTCGAATAATCCAGATGAAAACACTCCTCAGACTACATTTATAGCATATCTAATGTCTAACCTTAAAAAGATAAAATTCTATACTATCGGGCTGAAAAAATGTTTTATTTATCAAATAAATAAGTAGTAAAAATATTTCTAATTCGTGACCCATTAATTATTCTATTATTTACTTAGAAGGTGAACCAATGATTTTAAGTACAACTGATGTAATCCAAGGAAAAATTGTCCAATCATATTTAGGGATAGTAACAGCAGAAGTCGTCTACGGTAGTAATTTTCTTCGTGACTTTTTCGCGGGTATTCGCGATGTTATTGGGGGACGTACAGGTAGTTATGAAAAGCTATTTCAGGAAGGTCAAGAAAAAGCATTAGATAAATTAAAAGAAAGGGGACGACGTTTAGGAGCAGATGCAGTTATCGGTATTGAAATAGATACAGGAACCATAAATGTAGATCAGTCAGGGGTTTTGATGTTAATTACTGCTACAGGAACTGCAGTGAAACTTTCTCAATAAACAGTTCATAATTATTGCTGAATAAATTTATAACCAGGAGCATCTCACTTTTTTTATGGTTGTGGACATTAGGAAAATATGTCCACAATATACACCTCAAATTTGAATCATCAGAGATAATAGATATTATCACAACCAAAGGGTTTTGTATCTAATATATTCCTATATAAAAAAACTTCAATCTATATTCGAACTCAACAGGATTATTTTTTTTATTTAATTGCTATATATTCATGTTTATCTTTCTTGGACTAATAAATAAACAAACATCAATTTAATTGATTATCATTGAATTGTTTAAATTTATTAGCCATCCTACTCAAAGCTAATCCTCTGATTTTGATATCAATAATGTTTGAAGTTCATTCTATTTAATCATTTATCTGTAAAGCAATCTTATGAATATTTCAGTTGTGATGCAATGAAGGACATGAGTAACAATAAATACTTAAACTCAACTAAATTGGTATTTTATTTAATTAAAGTTACCCATAAAAACTTGGAGTTTAATGTTTCAGGTGTAAAAGTTTAAAGTGAATAACGGTTAAATATCGTCGTCTAATGCAGATTATTCCCCTGTATTTGTCGTTTTTGAGCAATGGTATGTGCATTGCGGGAGGTGTATTACTTAAAACTGATTAGATAGTTAATAGATGACGTTTGCGATCGCATGAAGGTTCCGCAAAGAAAAATTAAAGAATAATTGCTGTTTTGATGAAGTGAAAGTAAAGGTTTGGAAGTCAGGAGTCAGGAGTCAGAAGTCAGGAGTCAGAAGTCAGGAGTCAGAAGTCAGGAGTCAGAAGTCAGAAGTCAGAAGTCAGAAGTCAGAAGTCAGAACAGACCGCGTCTTGACAGACGAGCAGGAGTCAGAAGTCAGAAGTGGTAGAGACGTAGCATGCTACGTCTAGAATGAGGAATTATCTGCTGATTCCTAGACTATGCTTCTTTAAATTATCTGTTGTGTAACTAAATAATTCAGGTTAGGATGTTGGCAAATCCTGAAAGCTATGACCAAATAATTACTATTAGAGTATTTTTTTAATGCGTGTAATAAAAATACTGAACCGGATTTATTGTTTGAAAAGAATGTCCGGATAAGCAAAATATATTTTTAAAGTGCAGATAGAATTATCTCTATAGACAAAAGCTATGATTTAAATAGTATTTTGTAATTATTGATGTAGTATTTTTTTGTGAGCAATCAAACCCCCGATCGCCCAATCGAAATAGTTGGATAATCAAAATCATTAGAAAATCCAGTGTCAAACTTTTTCATAATTGGAACTAGAAGTAGTTACCACTTCAAATAAGCAGCTTCACTTCCTTGTTCTTGACGAATTTTGCTATCTTTCTCGAACCAAGCAATTATCTGTGGTGTGGTTAAATCTTTGATTTCTACACCATATTCTTCTGCGATATGAGTTAAGACTTTCAAAGATGATATTGTCAGTCGAGTTAAAAATTTTTCTGGTGAAGTAAGCAAAGCTGCGTCAACTTTAGCTGACTCTTCCAAGCTTAAAAACTGAGTTGATGGTTGTTGCGGTGGTACATTCATAAATTTCCTTGCAAACTCATTCCTGGGAAGCTTAACAATATGGTAAATAACAGTATTTCTTAGATTGGCAAAACAGTCAAACTAAGTACGGATGGATAACTATGGATATTTTTGAAGTTTTAAAGCTTTGGGAGTTTTTAAGGCTTTTGGAATTAATGTAAAAAACTTAATTTGAAAAAGTAAATCTTTAAATTGTTAATTCTTATCTTGTGTTAGCCCTTGTCTTTATACAAGATTATTTTTGTTTTGCTTGTACTAAATAACCACAACGATGCTCGCCACCGTTTATCATCCAATGGGTTCTTTCTACCGTACAATCTGGTAAAGCTGCAGCAAACATTTCTAATTCATGTCCGCAGACGCTGGGGAAAGACTCCGCTACATTGGAAATAGCGCAATTATGTTCGACGATCATAAAGCGATCGCTTAATTTCGTTTGAGATTTTTTCTTTCCAGGTTTTGTACTTTCAGATTTTTTACTTTCGGATTTTTTACTTTCAGACTTTATATTCCCAGAACTATTATTTTTCCCATTGTCACCTAATGTTACACCGTTTGTTTCAATCGGATGATATTCAGCCATGTAACCTTCGGCTTTTCTCAACTCTACTAAGGTTGCTACCCGCTTAGAAAGGGGAGCATTCCCTAAAGATTTGCGATATTCTTCGGCTTTACGTTCCCATTGCTTTTTTAAAATTGTGCTGACTTGATCCTTCCCCACTGTTTGAGCGATTGTATCAAGCAAGGAGACAGCAAATTGACCATAGCCATCACCAGAATTCTGGGGACTTGCGACCCAGTTTAAATAATTTTTCCCCTCTGAGCTAAGTTGATAAACATGTTGTGGACGTCCCATCCCTGCTTGGACGGACGATGAATACAAGATTAGTTTTTCTTCATCCAAATCTTTTAGGTGACGACGAACCGCTTGGGGACTAATATCCAGAGCGGTAGCTAACTCTAAAGCTGTACCTTGGACGTGCTTTAAGAGATACTCTAAAATTTCTTGTTTGGTTGAGGACTGTTGGTGTTGAGTGCTCGCCATCTTCGTCCTAGAAAATCAAAAAAAATGACTATTTGAAAAAAAACTGACTTAAACAACAACTTTGTTGTTAATCTATCTTAGAATGAAGATACCTTAAACAACAAGTTTGTTGTTTTAATATCTATGATTATTGTAACAGCAGTGTAACCATCCGGTCATTGCTTGGGAAAATTAGCTACCAATAGCTCGTCTTCCATCCTTAAAGAGAGACATTTGTTAACCGAACACAACAAAAACTACGATGAGCGCTACTGTTAAAACCTTAGTTAACCAGCCTTACAAATACGGCTTCGTCACTGATGTTGAAGCTGATACTATTCCTCGTGGGCTCAGTGAAGATGTAGTTCGACTGATTTCGGCGAAGAAGAATGAGCCGGATTTTATGCTGGAATATCGCCTCAAAGCTTATCGTCAGTGGCAAAAAATGACGGAGCCGAAGTGGAGTGGTTTAAAATATCCAGAAATTAATTATCAGGATATTATTTATTATTCTGCACCGAAACAAAAGAAAGAAAAGCTCAACAGTTTGGATGAAGTAGATCCTGCAGTTTTGGAAACTTTTGAGAAACTAGGTATTCCCCTGTCAGAGCAGAAGCGATTGGCGAATGTTGCAGTGGATGCAATTTTTGATAGTGTTTCAGTCGCAACAACTTTTAAGGAAAAATTGGCAGAGGATGGAGTTATCTTTTGTTCGATTTCGGAAGCTTTACATGAACATCCGGAATTAGTGAAGAAGTATCTGGGTAGTGTAGTTCCCATTGCTGACAACTATTTTGCGGCGCTTAACAGTGCGGTATTTAGTGATGGTTCCTTCGTTTATATTCCTAAAGGGGTTAAATGCCCAATGGAATTATCCACCTATTTCCGGATTAATAGTGGGGATACCGGACAGTTTGAACGTACTTTAATTGTAGCTGAAGAAGGTAGTTACGTCTCTTATTTAGAAGGTTGTACCGCGCCCATGTACGATAGCAACCAGTTACATGCGGCGGTTGTAGAACTTGTGGCTTTAGATAATGCCGAGATTAAATATTCTACGGTACAAAACTGGTATGCCGGAGATGAAAACGGTAAAGGTGGTATTTACAACTTCGTTACTAAGCGCGGTTTGTGTCAGGGAGTAAATTCAAAAATTTCTTGGACCCAAGTAGAAACTGGTTCTGCAATCACTTGGAAATATCCTAGTTGTGTTTTGGTGGGTGACAACTCTGTTGGTGAGTTTTACTCGGTTGCGCTGACCAATAACATGCAGCAAGCAGATACCGGAACCAAGATGGTTCACGTTGGTAAGAATACCCGCAGCACAATTATTTCTAAAGGTATTTCTGCTGGTAGATCCAGTAACAGCTATCGGGGTTTGGTGAAAGTTAATCCCAAAGCTGAAGGTGCGCGTAACTATTCCCAGTGCGACTCAATGTTGATTGGGGATAACGCCCATGCTAATACTTATCCTTATATCCAAGTTCAAAATAATAGCGGCAAAATAGAACACGAAGCTTCTACTTCTAAGATTGGTGAAGATCAGTTATTTTACTTTGCCCAACGGGGTATTTCTGCAGAAGACGCCGTAACAATGATGATTAGCGGTTTCTGTAAAGATGTATTTAACCAATTGCCGATGGAATTTGCGGTAGAAGCTGATAAGCTATTAAGTCTGAAATTAGAAGGAAGTGTTGGTTAATTTGGTGTGCGAGAAATATAGCAGGAGTCAGAAGCCAGGAGCCAGAAGTTAGGAGCCAGAAGTCAAAACAACTTTGTATATGACAAAGGGAAATTTATTCTGGACTTTATTAACTTGCTATTCGCCGCTATAAATTACACGCACATCAAGACAGAAAAAATTAAAGTAGAAAAAATAATAATTTAAAGAGAGCGAGAGCATGATTAGTGAAAATAGCGAAGTGGTGCTGTCAGTCAAGGATTTGACAGCAGAAGTTGATGGCGCATCAATTTTAAAAGGTGTAAATTTAGAAATCCGTTTGAGTGAAATCCATGCAATTATGGGTCCTAACGGTTCTGGAAAAAGCACTTTATCTAAAGTTTTAGCTGGACACCCAACTTATGAGGTAACTGGTGGAGAAGTTATCTTTCAGGGACAGAATTTGCTGGAAATTGAACCTGAAGAACGGGCGAGAAGTGGTATCTTTTTGGCGTTCCAGTATCCCTTAGAAATTCCCGGTGTGAGCAATTTGGATTTCCTCAGGGTTGCTTATAATTCCAAGCGCAAAGCCCAGGGTTTAGAAGAAATTGACGCTTTTGATTTTGACGATCTGATTGAAGAAAAGCTGGAAGTTGTGAAAATGGACTCGGCTTTCTTGAGTCGTAGTTTAAATGAAGGTTTTTCTGGTGGTGAGAAAAAGCGGAATGAAATTCTGCAAATGGCTTTACTAGAACCAACCTTAGCGATTTTGGATGAAACAGATTCTGGTTTGGATATTGATGCGCTCAAAATTGTTGCAAATGGGGTAAATCAATTAACTAGCGCTCAAAATGCAACTTTGATGATTACTCACTACCAGCGCTTACTCAATTACATTGTCCCAGATTATGTTCATGTGATGGCGAAGGGACAAATTATTAAATCTGGCGGTAAGGAATTAGCGTTGGAATTAGAATCTCGCGGTTACGACTGGATTTTGGAAGAAGCAGAAGTTGAGGTGGGTGTATAATGACAATTCAAGTTTCTCCTAGCCCAGTTCCTAACTCCAATGCAGATAATTTAGTATCTAGTTTGTTAGATCGAGATGCTTATCTGAGCGAATTATTGGAAAATGCACAAATCAAGGATGATACGTCTCTACAAACTAAATTTCCTTGGTTGCAAGAAGTGCGCGATCGCGCAGTGAATTATGTACGTCATTCAACTATTCCTACCACCCGCGAGGAAGAATGGCGATTTACCGATTTGTCAAGATTGAAACAGGTAAAATTTCATCCCGTACAAACCAACCACGGTGCAAATTTACAGGATACCCAACCAGAAGGTTCTAATCATTTAGTATTTGTTAACGGGATTTATACACCTGAATTATCAGCGATCGCAGATTTGCCAGATGGTGTTATAGTAAGCAATTTAGGCGATTTACCCGCAGAATACGGGGAGAAAATCCAGAAATATTTAGCAAAATCTGAAGGTGCTCTGGAAGTATTTACAGCACTCAATACTGTTGGGTTCAATGATGTAGCGGTAGTATGGGTACCCAAAAATGTTGTGGTAGAAAAACCGATTCATCTGGTGTATCTAACTGCTAGTAGCGAGCAAATAATCTCCCAAGCTCGTTGTCTAATAGTTGCTCAAAGTGGTTCCGAACTAACTTTGGTGGAAGAGTATGGAAATCCCGAATTTCTTGAAAATAAAGCTACAGAATCAGTTTACTTTAACAACGCTGTATCAGAAATTTGGCTAGAAGATAACGCCAGCATACATCATACTCGGGTTGTACGCGAAGCTGCAGGAGCTTTCCATATTGGTAAAACTGCTGTTACCCAAGCCCGTTACAGTCGCTATTCCTGTAATGCAATTAGTTTGGGTGGAAAATTATCGCGCCACAATTTAGAAATCTTGCAAACTGGCGAACAAACTGAAACCACACTCAATGGTTTGACAGTTATTTCCAAACAACAGTTAGCAGATACTCACAGTGCGATCGCGTTAAATTTCCCCTATGGGAAAAGTCAACAATTGCACAAAACGATTATTGGCGATAGGGCTCATGCAGTATTTAATGGTAAGATAATTGTCCCTAAACCTGCACAATTAACCGATGCATCCCAGTTAAATCGTAATTTATTGTTATCTTCTAAAGCCAGAATTGATACTAAACCCCAACTGGAAATTACTGCTGATAATGTTAAATGTGCCCATGGTGCTACAGTTAGTCAACTAGAAGATGATGAAATTTTTTACTTACAAAGTCGAGGTATAGATGAAAACGCCGCACATCATTTATTAATCGATGCTTTCGCTACCGAAATTATTAAACAAATACCTGTAGCCTCATTACAAGAGAGTCTTATTCAAAGTGTTAATCAAATGAGTGCTTAACAACTTAGTACTTAAAACTTGGTGCTTAAAAACTCAAATTTTGTGACGTGTTCCCAGGGAAGAATTTAAAACTTAAACCCCAAACCCAATACCCAATACCCAATACCTAGAACCATAAACATGACTTTAGCAAAAGAAAAAACTCTAGTAGATATAGTACGTGCAGACTTTCCCATATTGAAGGAGAAAGTTAATGGTAAGCCTTTGGTTTATCTAGATAATGCTGCAACTTCTCAAAAACCTTTGCAGGTAATTAATGCACTTCAAGATTATTATCAGCAGTATAATTCTAATGTTCATCGTGGCGCTCATTGCTTGAGTGGTAAAGCCACCGATGCTTATGAAGGAGCAAGAGACAAAGTTGCTAAATTTGTTAATGCATCATCACGTCAGGAAATAGTTTATACCCGTAACGCGACTGAGGCAATCAATTTGGTTGCTTACAGTTGGGCGATGAATAACTTGCAAGCAGGTGATGAAATTATTCTGTCGGTGATGGAACACCACAGTAACATTGTTCCTTGGCATTTTGTCGCCCAAAAAACGGGTGCAGTATTAAAGCACGTTGAACTCACATCAGAAGAAACTTTTGACTTCGAACATTTTAAACAACTCCTTTCCGATAAAACCAAGTTAGTCTCTGTGGCTCACGTTTCTAATACCTTGGGTTGCATCAATCCAGTAAAAGAAATTTGTCATTTGGCTCATCAACAGGGAGCAAAAGTATTAATTGATGCCTGCCAAAGCGTGCCCCACATGCCTGTTGACGTGCAGGATATGGACTGCGACTGGTTAGTTGCATCGGGACATAAAATGTGTGCTCCGTCAGGGATTGGTTTCTTATATGGTAAACAAGAAATCTTGCAAGAAATGCCCCCATTTTTGGGTGGTGGTGAAATGATTGCAGATGTATATTTAGATAATTCTACCTACGGGGAATTACCACATAAATTTGAAGCGGGAACCCCAGCAATAGGGGAAGCGATCGCTTTGGGTGCAGCAGTGGATTATCTTACCACTATTGGTATGGATAAAATTCATGCTTATGAAGCAGAGTTAACAGCATACTTGTTCCAAGAACTAGGAAAAATCCCTCAAATTAGAATCTACGGACCTAAACCTGATGCGAATGGTGAAGGAAGAGCTGC
>JAAUYH010181129.1_pt1 | contig 20604 bp, 16 predicted proteins | sample 7278061 | NCBI WGS metagenome assembly JAAUYH01 (sample SAMN14350203, study PRJNA611818) | marine sediment metagenome | isolation source: surface marine sediment (0.6m) | place: French Polynesia: Moorea | collected 2018-08 | reverse complement strand
AGTGCTTAAAAAATCTTCAAGGTTGGACATTTATCCTTCTTTCTTTCCAAAATCAAAATTAACATCCGGGGCTTTTTCTGAGCCTGGATCTGATTTATAGCGAGGCATTTCTTCAAAACCAAATAATCCAGCCAACAACTTACCGGGAAATTTCGTCGTAAAAATATCATATGTATTCACTGCTTCATTATATCTGTCGCGGGCCACGTTAATTCTATTTTCAGTTCCTTCCAATTGCGCTTGTAATTCTAAGAAATTCTGATTCGCTTTCAATTCAGGATAACGCTCAACCGTAACTAGTAATCTTGAAAGTGCACCGCTTAATCCTTGTTGGGCTTCCTGAAAAGCAGCCATATTTTCAGCTGTGATATTGGTAGGGTCTATGGTAGTCTGTGTTGCTTTAGCACGAGCGCTAATGACACTTTCTAAAGTTTCCTTTTCAAAATCGGCAGCCCCTTGAACCGTTTTTACAAGGTTCCCGATAAGGTCATTTCTTCGTTGATATGAACTTTCAACATTAGACCAAGCAGTTTTAGCATTTGCTTCATGCTCAACTGCAGTATTATTAAATCCCACCGCCCAATTATATAAACCGAAGCCAACAATTGCAAGTATTATTAATACTATTAACCCTTTTTTCATGACACTAAATTTTTAAAGTTGATTATAATTGATTTTTTATTTGAATAAGTTCATCCTTTATAGCCTCTAATCGAGCTATAATTGAATGATTCTCTTTAAGTTTTTCAGGATTTTCCTTCAGTTTCGTACGGGCACCATCGAGGGTAAATCCTTTTTCTTTTACCAAGTGATAGATCATCTGAAGATTTTTGATATCTTCTGACGTGAACATTCGGTTGCCCTTCGCATTTTTTTTGGGCTTTATGATATCAAATTCTTTATCCCAAAACCGTATGAGTGAAGCGTTCACATTAAAGGCTTTGGCAACCTCTCCTATCTTATAATAGCGTTTGTCTGGTAAGTTGATATGCATTAATCGAATGATTGATTTTCCTGAGATGCCGCTTTTAACATCTGTTTGAATTCTTCTGGGGTCAAGTTTCCGTAATAGAAATTTATAGGATTGATGGGTTTACCATCTTTATGTACTTCATAATGTAAGTGCGGTGCCATGGACCTTCCGGTGCTGCCCACAAATCCTATAAGGTCACCACGCTTCACACGCTGGCCTCTTTTCACATTGTATTTTGACAAGTGGGCATATAAAGTCACATAACCAAAACCATGGTCAATACGAACGTGATTCCCAAAACCTGAGGCACCGTTATCTGCTCGTTTCACAATGCCATTACCTGTAGCATAGATAGGTACGCCTTTAGGCGCGGTAAAGTCCATCCCCCGATGCATTTTGCGTGCTTTGGTAAACGGATCAGAACGCCATCCATAACCTGATGCCATACGGGTTAGGTCTTCTTTTTTGATGGGTTGAATAGCCGGAATTGAAGCCAGTAACTTTTCTTTATCTTCGGCCAGATTAATAATCTCATCCAAAGATTTAGATTGAACATATAGCTGCTTAGCCAAAATATCCATATTCTTGGTGGCGTCAATGATCATATCAGAATTCTCAAAGCCCTCCAATGATTTATACCGATTGACACCCCCAAAACCTGCTTTGCGTTGTTCTTCCGGTATTGGGTTTACCTCGAAATACATACGGTAGATATCATTATCTCGTTGCTGAATATTCTCCAGAACCTTCTCCGCCTGTGACATCTTTTTATCCAATAATTCATAGCGAAGCATCATATTGTCAAGTTCACGCTTTTGTGCCTTCTCCTTTGGAGATTCGATGAACTGATATGAAATTAAAACAATTAAGGCTCCAAATAAAGCCGAGCTTGCCAAAAACACCAATGTATTCTTGAACTTATCTCTTCTGCGAAGCTCTATTTTTCTGTAAGATAATGTTTCTGAATCGTAATAATATTTTACCTTCGCCATACTATTAATTTGTGCTATTTTTGCAACCCAAACTAAGGGGTAAAAAACTCTTTATTTTTATTGCCTAACGCCAAATTTACAAAATGTTTCCAAACCGAAAAAACAAGTGTTTTATTTGGCTTTTAATTAACAGTTTATGACATCGCAAGCGATACGACAGCATTTTTTAGATTTTTTCGAATCGAAAGCCCATAAAATTGTGCCTTCATCCCCCATGGTATTAAAAAATGACCCTACACTGATGTTCACCAATGCCGGTATGGTACCGTTTAAAGAATATTTTTTGGGACAGAAAAAAGCCGAAATAAAACGAATAGCAGACACACAAAAATGTCTGCGTGTATCTGGGAAGCACAATGACCTCGAAGAAGTAGGCCTTGATACGTATCACCACACGATGTTTGAGATGCTCGGTAATTGGAGCTTTGGAGATTACTTTAAAAAAGAAGCCATTGCTTGGGCATGGGAATTGCTTACTGAAGTTTATAAGATCAATAAAGATAACCTGTATGTAACGGTTTTCGAGGGTGATAAAAGTGAAAATTTGGCTTTTGACCAAGAAGCTTATGATCATTGGAAGGAACATATTGATGAGAACAGAATAATCAACGGAAATAAAAAGGATAATTTCTGGGAAATGGGAGCAACAGGCCCTAGCGGACCTTGTTCAGAAATACATGTAGATATTCGCTCTGACGAAGAAAAAGCGCAAATTCCGGGTAAAGAATTGGTCAATAAAGATCATCCACAAGTGGTCGAAATCTGGAACCTGGTTTTCATACAATACAATAGAAAAGCCGACGGGTCATTGGAAAATTTACCTGCAAAACATATCGATACCGGAATGGGATTTGAACGTTTATGTATGGTATTGCAAAACGTAACATCTAATTACGATACCGATGTGTTTACACCGCTTATTCGAGAGGTAGAAACCATTACTCAAACCAACTATGGCAGTAATGAAAAAACCGACATTGCCATTCGTGTTGTAGCTGATCATGTGCGTGCAGTTGCTTTCGCTATTGCGGATGGGCAATTACCTTCTAACACCGGCGCCGGTTATGTTATTCGTAGAATTTTACGTCGTGCGATTCGCTACGGATTTACCTTTTTGAACCAAAAAAAGCCATTTATCTTTAAACTGGTACATATTCTAAGCAAAGAAATGAGCGAGGTTTTCCCGGAACTAAAAGAACAACGGCAATTAGTCACCAATGTTATCAAGGAAGAAGAGCATTCATTCTTAAAAACCCTAGAACAGGGCTTGGTTATGTTGGATGGAATTGTAAAAGAATCCGGAGATGCGATAATTTCGGGAGCGAAAGCTTTTGAGCTGTATGATACTTATGGTTTTCCAAAAGATTTGACTGCCTTAATATTAGCTGAGAAAGATCTTTCTTTTAACGAGGAAGAATTTAATGTGGAGCTTGAAAAACAGAAAAATCGTTCACGAGCTGCTTCTGCCATTGAAACAGATGACTGGAATATCTTGATCGATGACCATGACGAAGAATTTATTGGATACGATTCCTTGGAGGCAGATGTAAAAATCACCCGGTACAGAAAGGTATCCTCTAAAAAAGAAGGTGATCAGTACCAATTGGTATTTAACTTAACCCCTTTTTATCCAGAAGGAGGTGGTCAGGTCGGCGATAAGGGCTATTTGGAAGCCCCAAATGGAGATGTGAATTATATCGTTGATACCAAAAAAGAAAACAACCTTATTATTCATTTTGTCGAAAACTTACCTGAGAATGTTTCAGATACCTTTAAAATTGTGGTAGATGAAAAACAGCGTTTCAGAACTGCTTGCAACCATACGGCTACACACCTTTTACACCAGGCATTACGCGAAATCTTAGGTGAACATGTGGAGCAAAAAGGATCGGCAGTACATTCAAAATATTTACGGTTTGACTTTTCGCATTTCTCAAAACTTACGGTTGATGAACTGCGTGAGGTAGAAGATTTTGTCAATGCGCGCATAACTAATAAGTTAAAGTTACAGGAGCATCGTTCCGTATCTATGGAAAAAGCCAAAAAAGATGGCGCCTTAGCCTTATTTGGCGAAAAATATGGTGATACCGTTCGCACCATTCGCTTTGGAAAATCCATTGAATTATGTGGCGGTACCCACGTGCAGAATACAGGTGATATCTGGCATTTTAAAATTAGATCAGAAAGTGCTATCGCAGCGGGAATACGTCGTATTGAAGCAATAACTTATGACGCCGTAAAGGATTTTTATTCAGAAACCAACCGCGCCTATTTTGAAATAAAAGACTTGTTCAAAAGTTCGTTAAGTCCGGTGGAGTCTGTCAAAGCTTTGCAAGAGGAAAATATTCAGCTTAAGAAAGAAATTGAAGCGCTCATGAAAGACAAGGCTTCTTCGTTGAAAAGTGATCTAAAAAACAATGTGGAGTCTATAAATGGGATTAATTTTATAGCTACTGAAATAGCATTAGACCAAGGCGCTATTAAAGACCTGGCATTTCAGTTAGGTGGTGAAATTAATGACCTGTTTTTTATCGCCGGCTCAAAAACGAATGGAAAAGCACAGTTGACTGTTTTCATTTCAAAAAATATCGCCGGTGAGAAATTGCATGCCGGAACTATCGTGCGCGAATTGGGTAAACTTATTCAAGGCGGCGGCGGCGGACAACCCTTTTATGCAACTGCCGGTGGCAAAAACCCTGACGGAATCAAGGAAGCTCTAGTAAAAGCAAAAGAGTATTTAAAATAATTGTCATTCTACACTTGACGCGGAATCATCATAAATTCAAAAATTATGGATTCATGCTTTCACAGGAATGATCTGAACATTAATAATGCAGCTCCAAACCCATATTCCATTCGAGCCGCAACAGCAGCATCAAATCGATTACGATTCAAAACTGCTATTGCTGGGATCATGCTTCGCAGAAAATATTGGAGTAAAGCTTGACTATTTTAAATTTCAAAACCTTATCAATCCGTTCGGAATATTATTTCATCCTAGGGCTATCGAAAACCTCATCACAAATGCTATTAACGAGAAAAAATATGGTGAACCTGATCTCTTTCGGTTCAATGAGCAGTGGAGTAGTTTTGAAGTTCATTCTAAACTCAATAATTCTAGTATGGAGCAACTGATTCATGATCTGAACTTATCTGTTGAATCAACATATAAACAGATCAATGAATCGACTCATATTATCATTACTTTAGGTACTGCTTGGGTCTACAGACATATCGCAACTGATAACATCGTCGCGAATTGCCATAAAGTGCCACAAAAGGAGTTTTCGAAAGAATTATTATCCGTTAATGAAATTACCGAAAGTTTAGAAGGGATTATTTCGTTGATTCGCAGTTTAAACCCGAAAGTAACTATTATTCTAACCGTGTCACCTATTCGTCATTTAAAGGACGGGATCACAGAAAACAATCAGAGTAAAGCACATTTGATCTCAGGAGTTCACCAGGTTGTTGATCCAAGAAATAACATTCATTATTTCCCTGGTTATGAACTTATGATGGATGAATTACGTGACTATCGTTTTTATAACGAAGATATGATCCATCCCAGTCAAATTGCGATTGATTACATCTGGGAAAAATTTCAATTGGTTTGGATTTCTGACAAGGCCAAACCAACCATGTCAGAAGTTGATAACATTCAAAAAGGGAATTTGCACAAACCCTTTCGTCCTGATTCAGAGCAGCACCAAAAGTTTCTTGCTATTCAAAAACAAAAAATGGAAAGACTACAAAAAGCATTTCCATTTATGAAGTTTTAAAAATTTCTTGACACTATTTCGATACAGACCAGAATAAGCGGAAATACCATTTATTCCACATACTGATCTACATTTTCCCAGGGGCCTCCATTGATGACATCTATACCGTGCTCTGCTAAAAATTCTTCAGCAGTACCACTTCTGGCACCACTCCTGCAACAAGTAATAACAGGTTTACCCCATGCTTTTATTTCTTCTATATGATCTGGAATAAAATCTAATTGAATATGTTTAGAGCCTTCAACATGCCCCTCTTCATATTCTGCCTCGGTTCGCACATCTAAAACTATGGCTCCTTTCTCTAAATAGGCTTGCACGTCACCAAATTCTTGTCTAAAGTTAAAAAATCCCATTAAATGCTATTTAATGCTGCAAATATAATGATTAAAGAATGTAGTGTTCATATTAATTAATTGCTAAAACTTATGGCAAATAAATTAAATTTATTAATTTTAAGAGTTGGTTATCAATGCATTATTACAGAATTTACTTTAAAATTCAGCCCTATTTCAAAAGATTAACAGCAACCAGCTATGAGAAAATATCAGCTCTTATTTTTATCTCTTGTACTAGCTACCTTAAATCTTTATTCTCAAGAAGTAAAACCGTCCTGCGTTTCAGGTGATTGCCAAAATGGCTTTGGGAAAAGAACCTATGGAAATGGTGACAGTTATGAAGGCACCTTTAAAGGTGGACTTTTAGACGGGCAAGGGACCTATTTCTATAAAAATGGAACCAAAATTATAGGTGTATTTAAAAATAATATTGCTAACGGGCAATGTAAGCAATACAATGCTATGGGAAAGCTCTCTTTTGAAGGTGTTTTTTACGGTGGAAAATTGAATGGTTATGGAAAATCTTACGATCGTAATGACGGTAAATTGATATATAAAGGAAATTGGAAAAAAGGAGTAAAAGACGGAAAAGGAACTGAATTTTTTACAAATGGTGGTTCATATACTGGCCAATATAAAAATGGAATAAGAGAGGGGCAAGGAACTATGAATTGGCCAAATGGTGATCGTTACGTCGGCACCTATAAAAATAATAAAAGAGACGGCAATGGTTCGTACTATTTTGCGTCAGGTGCAAAGCATGTAGGTGAAAATAAAAATGGGACATTCAATGGGTATGGTAAAGAATATGATAAATCTGGAAATCTTCTATATGAAGGAAATTATATCAATGGTACATTAGGTGGTTTTGGCACGAAATATTATACGGATGGAAAATATATTGGAATGTGGAAAGAAGGTAAAAGAGATGGGGCGGGTAAATTCTACAATCTAGAGGGCAAATTAACCTATGATGGTCAATGGAAGGAAGACAAGTCACAGGATGCATGGTTAACATCAGTGAACTCAACTGCTAAAGGTTGTATAAAAGGTAATTGTACTGAAGGTTGGGGAAAATATGTCTATGATAATGGAAGTTATGAAGGTTTTTTCTCAAACAAACAGAAAAATGGTTACGGCAGTTATGTATGGAAAAATGGCGATAAGTATTTCGGCAACTGGAGAAATAATATTCGTCACGGTTTTGGACAGTACCTTTGGAAGAATAACACGAAATATGAAGGAGAATGGACCAATGGCAAGATCACTGGGTATGGTGAGAAAAAAGAGCTGAATAATAAATATAACTATGGCTATTGGGAAAATGGTACCTTAAAAAATAAACACACTTTCTTCACCAATAAAAATAGCACCACAGGTTGCATTGCAGGTAACTGCCAAAATGGCTATGGTAAATTTAAATGGACGAACGGAGATACATTTCAGGGGTTCTTCATTAATGGTAAAAGAAGGTTGGGCCGATATACCTATGCTTCAGGAAATATCTATTTTGGTGAATTTTCATTAAATGGTTCATTTGATGGAAATGCTTTCTTCTTTTGGAAGGATAAAAGCTATTATGCCGGTCAATACAGAAATAATAATAGAGATGGCTTAGGCTATTACAAAAATGGCAAGACCAATAAAGAACAGATTGGCGAATGGAAAAATGGCGTGCTCTCCAAGAGTTACAAGTAAACCGATCAATAAAACATTACAGGCAATACTAAATTAGCATTAGCCGTAAGTGTTCGTTTTCTGAATGTAGTACCTGATAAAGCAAACCTTATTCAGTCGCTGCATTCATGTAGTCTAAAGTCAAGTTTACAAACGTTTGTACCCCTAATTTTAATCCGCTTTCATCGATGAAAAAGTCCGGTGTGTGGTGTGATGCTGCATCTTCTGGCTTGACATCAGCCGGCTTCCCGCCGAGGAAAAAGTACAATCCCGGTACTTCTTTTTGAAAATACGAAAAGTCCTCTGCTCCCGTAATGGCATTAATCAAATGCACCTGTTCTTTACCTGCCGCTTTTTGCAGAGCAGGTAGCATCTGGGCTGTTAACTTTGGATCATTATAAGTAATCGGATATCCTTTGTCGATTTCGATAGTGGCTTCACCACCAAAGGCTTTAGCGATTGCCGGAACCCGTTTCTTCATTTCATCATTCAGCTTTTTCTGCATATCATAATCTAGCGTACGGATGGTACCGATCATTTCAACCTCCTCAGGAATAATATTATTTCGAACGCCACCTCGAATTAAGCCTACGGAGATTACTGCCGCTTCTTTTGTCAACTCAGTGTCCCGGCTAACAATAGTTTGCAGTCCGTTAATGATTTGCGCAGAGATTACCACCGGGTCAATACCTCCCCAAGGCCGTGAACCATGTGTTTGCTTTCCTTTTACCTTAATCACGAAGCGCTGTGACGCCGCCATGATCCCTGCAGGCTTATAAGAGATATTGCCAACGGTCATACCGGCGCTAATATGCAAGCCAAAAATAGCATCTACATCAGGGTTTTTAAGTACGCCTTCTTCTACCATCATTTTTGCCCCTCCATTTTCCCCCGGCGGAGTTCCTTCTTCTGCAGGTTGAAAGATAAACTTTATAGTTCCTTTCAAGTCTTTTTTAATTTTTGTCAGCACTTCTGCCGTTCCCATTAAAATGGCAATATGGGTATCATGACCACATGCATGCATCACTCCGGTTTCTATACCGTTATAAATACTTTTTACTTTCGACGCAAATGAAACCGGTGTTCTTTCAGTTACCGGTAGGGCGTCGATATCTGCACGCAGTGCAATGACTGGCCCGGGTTTGCTCCCTTTCAAAATTCCAACCACACCCGTATGGGCAATGCCTGTTTCAACTTCGAGACCTAAACTTTTTAAATGCTTTGCAATCTTCTCTGCTGTTTTAAATTCCCTGTTTGACAATTCAGGATTCTGATGAAAGTCACGTCGCCATTCAATAACCTTGGATTCTACTGCATCAATCATTTTATCGATTTTGGCATTTTGACCATAAACGTTGATACATAAAAAAGTCATAGTGATGGCAAGAAGTCGTTTCATTTTAGTGTATTTTTATTTTTTCTAAAGATAAAAAAATCCCGCTTACGCGGGATTTAATTTTTTTTAACCAAAACTCATCGGGTAAATAATAATTCCCTGTATTTGGTCAGTGGCCATAAGTTATCATCAACCATCATTTCGAGCTTATCGCAGTGGTAACGTATTTCTTCAAAATATGGTTTCACCTTATTACAGTAGGCATCAGCGGCCTTCTGACCAGAAAGTTTATTTGCATTCTTACGTTCTTGAATCATGGCTTCCACTTTAGAATTAATCTCAGCGATGTGATGCGAAATCTGTTCGATCAGTTCAATCTGTTCTTTTGCCTGTTTTTTGAAACCGGCACCAAAAATTTCCTTTAACCCTCTAACATTTTCGATTAAGGTATTCTGATAGCCAACTGCTGTTGGAATCACATGGTTTCTAGCAATGTCTCCAATTACCCTGCCTTCAATTTGAATGCGCATGGTGTATTCTTCTAATTCAATTTCGTGACGCGCCTGTACCTCAATCTTACTCATAACGTCCATTTCTTCATAAAGTATGATCGATTCTTTAGAGATTTTCGCTTTTAATGCCTCCGGTGTTGTTTTGTGATTACTCAATCCTCTTTTCTTTGCTTCTTTTTCCCAGGCTTCACCGTATCCATCCCCTTCAAAACGGATCTTCTTTGAGGCTTTGATATATTCTCTGAGTACATTAAAAATAGCCTCGTCTTTTTTCAGATTTTTCTTCTCGATTAAGAGATCAGCTTCCTTTTTGAAATCCTTGAGCTGCTTAGCGATAATCGTATTTAATACCGTCATCGGCCCTGCACAATTGGTCCATGAGCCTACTGCGCGTAATTCAAATTTATTCCCTGTAATAGCAAATGGCGAAGTTCGGTTTCTATCAGTATTGTCTAAAAGAATTTCAGGGATTTTACCTACAATGTTCAATTTGAGATCTGTCTTTTCTTGAGGTGATAGTTTTCCTTTGGTGACATTCTCTAACTCATCTAACACTTGGGAAAGCTGTGAGCCAATAAAAACAGAAATTATGGCCGGTGGGGCTTCATTTGCACCTAAGCGATGATCATTACTCGCGCTCGCAATAGAGGCCCGTATGAGTTCTTCATTATTATGAACTGCTTTTATCGTATTTACGAAAAAGGTCAAGAATTGCAGGTTTTTCATCGGGGTTTTACCCGGACTTAACAGGTTAACACCTGTATCAGTTGCCAGGGACCAATTATTGTGCTTACCTGATCCATTAATTCCGGCAAATGGTTTTTCATGGAATAGTACCTTAAAATTATGGCGCTGGGCTACTTTTTCCATAACATCCATAAGTAATGAATTGTGGTCAACAGCGAGATTTGCTTCTTCGAAAATGGGTGCTAATTCAAATTGATTAGGTGCCACTTCATTGTGCCGTGTCTTTACCGGAACTCCGAGTAACATACATTCTTGTTCTAAATCTCGCATGAAACTCATGACCCTGGAAGGGATCGATCCAAAATAATGGTCATCTAGTTGTTGTCCTTTAGCGGGAGAGTGACCAAGCAAAGTCCTTCCCGTTAAGGTAATATCCGGCCTTGATGCAGCGAGTGCGGTATCTATTAAAAAATATTCCTGCTCCCAACCTAAAGTAGCATTGACCTTCGTAACATTCTTATCAAAATATTTGGCTATGGCCGTAGCTGCGTGATCTACTGCTTGCAAAGCGCGTAATAGCGGAGCTTTATTATCTAAAGCCTCACCAGTGTAGGAAACAAATACCGTGGGGATACATAATGTTGTTCCATAGATAAAGGCTGGAGAAGATGGGTCCCAAGCCGTGTACCCACGCGCTTCGAACGTATTGCGAATTCCGCCGTGGGGAAAACTTGAGGCATCTGGTTCCTGCTGCACCAGTTGATCGCCTCCAAACTTTTCCATGGCACCGCCACCGGCCATAGGTTCAAAGAAAGCATCATGTTTTTCGGCTGTTGCTCCGGTCAAAGGTTGAAACCAGTGTGTATAGTGAGTCGCTTCTTTGGACAAAGCCCAATCTTTCATTCCGGCAGCTATCTGATCAGCTATTTTTCTATCGATCTTTGTTCCATATTGAATAGCATCTTTCACGCTTGTAAATGCGTCCTTTGTGAGGTATTGCCGCATAGCATGCTCATTAAACACATTTGAACCAAACGTTTCCGACCTCCTGCCTTTTTCCTTAACCTTTATGGGTTTTCTTTTGGATGCTTCATTTAGCGCATCAAATCGTATTCTAGACATTTTTAGTTATTAAATTTCGGGTATAAAAATAACAATTTTATTAGTTTCTATTATACATCCCATAAAAAATAGGGGGTTAAAATAAAAAAATAACAATTTTATTAAAATCACCCCTCAAAATTTTAATGTTTAAATAAAAATACTCATTTTTGCACTGTTTATATAAAAATTTATACTATGAGCAAAGCTAAACTAGAGTATATTTGGTTAGACGGTTACTTTCCTACCCAAAATATGAGAAGTAAAACTAAAATTGAAAAAGATTTTAGTGGTAAATTAGAAGATTGCCCTGTTTGGTCTTTTGATGGTTCATCTACGCAACAAGCAGAAGGGAATTCTTCAGACTGTTTATTAAAGCCGGTGGCAATATTTCCGGATCCGGTGCGTAAGGATGGATATCTAGTAATTACTGAAGTTCTAAATGCCGACGGCACGCCTCATCCAACAAATGCAAGAGCAAAGATTGACGATGATGATGATGATTTTTGGTTTGGTTTTGAGCAAGAGTATTTTATTATGGATACCCACACCCAATTACCTTTAGGATTCCCAGTAGGTGGATATCCGGGCCCACAAGGATTATACTATTGTTCAGTTGGAGGTAGAAACACCCATGGAAGAGAATTTGTTGATGAACATGCCGATCTTTGTTTAGCAGCGGGTATTAATTTTGAAGGAATTAACCAAGAGGTAGCTTGTGGCCAGTGGGAGTTCCAGATCTTCGCCAAAGGTGCTAAGAATGCGGGTGATCAGGTCTGGGCAGCTCGGTACTTATTGGACAGATTAACAGAAAAATATGGCTATTATATTGAATACCACCCGAAACCGGTTAAAGGTGACTGGAATGGCTCTGGTATGCACGCTAACTTTTCGAATTCAACATTGAGAACTGCCGGTTCTAAAGATGTTTATGAAAAAATTTGTGAAGCCTTTAGACCTGTTACCGAAGAACATATTGCTGTCTATGGTGAATTTAATGACGAGCGCTTGACTGGTTTGCATGAAACACAATCAATACACGAATTTTCGTATGGTGTTTCAGATCGAGGTGCTTCAATCCGTATTCCAATCGCAACTGTAGAAAGTGGCTGGAAAGGATGGCTGGAAGACAGACGTCCTGCCTCAAATGCAGATCCATACAAAGTTGCGGGTAGAATTGTTCAAACCGTAAAAGCCGCTGAAGTTGCCGTACCGGCATAAACTTTAGGATTCAATAAAATAAAAAGCCAGCTTATCAGCTGGCTTTTTTTGGTTTAATTAAATGATAAGTAGACGAATGTCACATATATGCCTAATAAAACGATACCATCGCGCCAGTTCAGTCGTAAACCCCGGGGTAAAAACACCAGTGGCAATATTAAAAAGGATATACCGAGCATCCAGTAGATATCATTAGTGATCAAACTCATTCCGTCTGGTTTGACTTCTACAGGTAAGATCATTGATGTAATGCCTAAGACCGCGAGGATATTAAATACATTGGATCCGATAAGGTTTCCCAATGAAATAGCTTTTTCCTTTTTTAATACAGCAATTATTGATGCTGCCAGTTCTGGAACACTTGTACCAACAGAAACTATGGTTACCCCGATAATTGCGTCACTTACACCGAGGCTTGTCGCCAATGAAACAGCCCCCCTGATCAGTAACTCAGAACCTCCCCAGAGTCCAAGTCCGCCGATAGACAAAAACAACACGATTTTATAGAGCGGTAATAACTCGTCATCTTCAGGCATTTCATCGACAACAGCAGGTTTTTGAAATCGCAATAGATAGATTAAAAAAGCAATTAAGCTGGCGAACATAATTATGCCCTCATAGCGCTCAATTAATGCATCTTTTGTTATAAAAAAGTATAACATGACCGATGCGATCATCATGACCGGCCAATCTGTGATATAAAAACTTCTCTGCACTTCTATGCTTCCTAAAATAACTGTTACTCCGAGCACTAGTCCGAGATTGGCAATATTTGAGCCGATGACATTACCTATGGCCAGTCCTGTAGCGCCATCTAGAGCAGAATTTATACTCACAATTAATTCGGGTGCCGAAGTAGCAAAAGATACCACGGTCATACCTATAACTATTTTAGGAATACTCAACTGCAATGATAATCCCACCGCCGCTTTCAGTAACCAATTACCACCAAGTATTAAGAAAGTCAATCCTAAAACAATGTAAAGTATGCTCATAGATATATTTTGGGCAAATATAAATTTTAAAATAGATTGACCCGGTACTAAAGATTTGAAATCTTAATTTTTAGTTAAATAACTATATTAATAGTTGTATAACTATAAAAATAGTTATATGTTTGGGTAGTAAAAATAATGTTAAGTGCATGAAGATATCTACAACTGTAAAGATTTTTATATCACTAATAGCAATCTGTTTGTTTGCGTGTAAAAATGAGCATCATAAGAGCTTGGAAATAGTTGATTCTGCTTCTCTTCACAGGCAATTCGCACAACGGGCCGATTCCATGATTCAAAACTATATCGATCTCGATATATTTTCTGGAATTGTTCTTGTCGCGAAAGAAGGGAATATGCTGTATCACAAAGCATTCGGTCTTGCCGATAGAAGCACATCGAGACCCAATGAACTGACTACACTTTTTGACATCGGATCTATGAATAAAACCTTTACGTCAGTTGTTGTTAAGCAATTAATAGCTGAAGGTAAACTAAGGTTTGATGACCTTTTAACAGATCATATTAAAGGCTTTAAGGACGCGGATGCCAGAAAGATAACAATAAGGCATCTATTAAATCATGAATCAGGTTTCGGAGATTATCACACTCCTGATTATTTTGATCTTCCACGAAGTGAACGAACTTTAGATGCCATTGTTCAACGCTCTAAGTCATCTGAATTACTTTTTGAACCCGGTGAAGAGCAAGAATATTCAAACCTGGGTTATGTTATTTTAGGTGCAATCATAGAAAAAGTTTCAGACAATAAGTCTTACTTTGAAAATGTAAAAGAACGAATTCTAACTCCATTAAATTTAAAGCATACATATCTTCATCATTTTGTGGGTCTTGATTCGGTTATTGCTAAAGGCTACTATTTTTCACCTCTTGGCCAGCTTAAAGAAAGTGCTCCTATACAGGATTTGCCCAATCCAGATGGCGGTTTCTTGTCAACCACCGAAGACATCATGAGATTTTATCGTTCCTATTACAATGACACATTGCTTGTATCTGCATCCATGAAGTCCAAGGATGAAGTGTTCAAATACTTAAATGAACTCCCCTCGGGTAAAGCAACCGGTGCCTTTGGGGGTTTTGATGGTTTTAACACTGCCCTGTACCAAATTTTAAGTGAAGACGTGACCATTATCGTATTTGCTAATATGGACGAACCAGTCGCAGAACTGATAGCCTTGGATCTACTGAGGATTCATAGAGGAGAAACAACTAATAATCCGCAACTTCCAGCTATTCAGAACGTACGCATAAACTTCGAGAAACATGGCTCTCAATATATCAAAGAACACTTTGAAGAGTTGATTACTAATTTTCACCCGACCGATCCTAAGGACATCATTTTAAATATGCTCGGCTATGCATATCTTTATGAGGCAAATAATCCTTTGAAAGCAATTGAAATCTTTCAATTAAATACCCAATTATTCCCTGATGTCGCAAATTGCTGGGATAGCTATGGTGAAGGGCTTTTGCGAAATAAGCAAACAGCTGAAGCTATTTCGGCCTATGAAAAAGCGCTTCAACTAAACCCAGATTCAGAGTCTACGAAAAACATCCTTGAAAAGTTAAGAAATTAATAAGATACAAATGAAAGAAAAACTCACCAATAAAGAAGAAGAAGTCTTACGGGTTCTGTGGAAACTTGAAAAGGCATTTGTGAAGGAAATTCTTGCTGCCCTTCCCAATCCTAAACCTCACTATAATACTATTTCTACTATTATACGAAATATGGAAACTAAAGGTTATGTGAAGCACTATGCCTATGGAAAGACACACCAGTATTATCCTGCCATTTCGAGGGAAGACTATAAAAAAATTTACATGAAAAAGACCATCAGTGATTATTTTGAAAATTCTTATAAAAACGTTGTTTCCTTCTTTGCCAAGGAAGAAAAAATAAGTATTGATGAACTGAAAGAAATTATTGAACTCATTGAAAAAAAGAATCAGTAGTTATGGAATATATTCTAAAATCATCGGCCATTATCAGCATTTTCTATTTGTTTTATATGCTCTTTTTAAAAAATGAGACCTATTTCAAGAATATTCGCTGGTTCTTTTTAGCGGGATTGTTACTCTCAGTAGTGTTGCCTTTAGTGGTTGTTACGAAATATGTAGAGGCAACTCAAGTAGTATCGAGTACCCCATATATCATTAACGAATCCGCCGGACCAAAGTCGATAGTAGTAAGTCCGGAAGCATCTCTTGATATCTATCAGGTCCTCTTTTATGGCTATGCACTTGGCATTGCTATTTTACTTATTCAGTTTTTATTTCAGTTAGGTTCGCTCTTATTGCTTTTATTAAAGTGTCTTATCAAGAAAGAAAACGGTTTTTTATTCGTAGAAACGGCTACGTCAGTTTCGCCATTTTCCTTTTTCAACTGTATCGTATACAATCCTGATCAATTCAAAAAAGAAGAACTTGAGCAAATCATCATACATGAAAAAGTACATGTGCGGCATCTCCACTCAATCGACACAATAATGATTCAGCTCTTTGCTATTTTTCAGTGGTTCAATCCGCTTATCTGGCTATACAGAAAAGAACTTCAACAAAATTTGGAGTTTATTACCGACGAAATAACACAACAACAAGTTGCTGACAAAAAAGGCTACCAGCAACTCTTGGTAAAAACGAGTGTTCACGATTATCAACTGGTGCTCGTAAACAATTTTTATAATTCACTTTTAAAAAAACGAATTCATATGTTACACAAAGAAAAATCAAAACACAATCATCAATGGAAATTCGCATTGATTGTCCCCCTGCTAGTGGCTTTTTTACTAGCATTTAATACAAAAACGATAGCACAAACCGCGGATGATAAGCAGATCATAAAAGTAGCATCTGAAATTATAGAATTAATCATCTCGAAAAAGGCTTCTAGGGAAGACTTAAACAATCTTAAAGATGAATTTGCGGAAAAAGGTCTTAAGGTCACCTTTTCAGGGATTAAAAGGAATAGTGATAACGAGATTATAGCAATTAAAGTTGACGCTAAAGCTGATAACGGAAAATCGTCGGCATCTTATGCGGCGGATAATGATCAGGCCATCAAGCCAATAAAAATAGCTTATGACAGTGAAAACAACAGCCTTTCCATCGGTGCCACCCATGGTTCGACGCATGCATATCGTTTTAGAACGGCCGGTGACAAGAAATTCATCATTAAAAGGGATGGAAAAGGTCAAACTGAGGACGTTATACATATTGAATCTGATGGTGATCATGATAGTGATGCTGAAGTACATATCTGGACAAGTAAAGATGGTAAGCATAAGAAGATGAAAAGACGTAAGGAGATTATTGTTGAAGTTGATGACGATGGCAATGAGACCAAAAAAGAAATTATAAAAATTCGGGGTAAAGGCGACCAGTCTGACTTTATTCTCATTGAAGATGAAGATGACCCGAATGCGACGATTACTTATATCGTTAATGGAAAAAAAGTGACCAAAGAGGAGTTGAAGAAAATGGATAAGGATAAAATTAAGACGCTGGAAGTAAAAAAAGAAGTCAAAAAAAAGAAGAAAAACTAGCCTAATTATTTATTCAAGTAAGGCCTCATTATTTCATAAATAGTGAGGCTTTTTATTGCGCCAAAATTGATACAAAAAATTCATTTGAAAGATGAAACGGCAAAAAATAAGGTAAAAAAAGACGGTTTTTAATCAATTCAGCGAAAAATGTCTAAAAAAGCTACTACAATTGTTATAATTTTTTAGTAAAAAAACATATTCAATTAAAGATAATAAGCCAATTGTAGATAATGCTCTTACACTTGTGGGAATTAAAAATCAATAAAATTAAAATTTGATAGGCAAATGCGTCGATTTTTTGATTTTTTTAAATCTAATTCCAGAAAACTTCCTAGACTTGAAATCCAAATAACAACTAAATCTAACTACTAACTATGATTGTATTAATTATTTACCTCATTGAGGTGCTTATTAACTTGTTCTAGGTACGCGTAAGAGTACTGACAACGACCTTAATGCTATGAGAAAGAAATATGGTTTAAAACCATAGATAAATCAACCAGATTGCAACTCTTGTTTCCAAATTATAAAGGAACAAGAGTTTTCTTTTGTATGTTTGTTTTATGAAGAAACAACTCTTTAAGGTGTTAGCGAAGTTAAACAAAGCTATTTTACCAAGCTTTACTAAGAAAAGATTGGATATAACAAAGGCATCCAAGTTACAATTAGCGATTATTGGATGGCGCTCTTTTGTTACCTTACGTGCACTGGATTAATCCGTGATCACCACTCTTGTGGTAAAGTCCTTTATTTATTTTACTTCCGTCAAGAAAGATAGTTCCATAATAAAATTACAGCGTGCAATTTTGCCACTATGTCGTTCAGATCAATTCTTGCCAGAGAAGTAATTAATTCTTAGGTTTATTTTGTTAGTAGTTTAAATTGAAATATATTTGCATCCCGAAATTGAAATGGCCTCGTGGCGCAACTGAATAGCGCATCTGATTACGGCTCAGAAGGTTGCAGGTTTGAATCCTGCCGAGGTCACTGGGAGGAAACTCCGACTAAAACTAAAACCTTGCAAAATCTATGATTTGCAAGGTTTCGTTGTTTTTGGACTATCATTTTATTTGAATTGATTTGGTTTCAAACGTCAACAAATCGGTCAACAGATTTTTAATCGTCAACAGTTGTTGACGATTATTCAAAAACACAAACCATAGTTGATTTGACTTTCATCTTATTGTTTAACCTTAAAGATGACAACTATGAAGTCTTCACACACATTCACAATCCTGTTCTGGATTAACAAATCACGTATCACTAATGGTAAGGCAGAATTATTTGCCAGAGTAACTGTAGATGGTCGAAGAACCAATCTAGGATTAAAACGTAAAATCGAAGTTGAACGCTGGGATAATAAGGCAAAAAAGGCTTTCGGGAATTCTGCTATCGCAAGAGAAATCAACAACCATATTGAATCGGTGCGAGTCAGGTTATATGATATTTACCAGGAGCTAAAATATAATGGAGAGCTCATTACAGCACAACTTATCAAAGCCAAGTATAACGGTGAAGATGATAACTCCAAAACCTTACAGGAAATTCTCGCGTATCACAATCGGAAGATTGAGAATACCCTAGCTGCAGGAACCATTAGAAACTTTGAGGTGACAGAGAACTACATCAATCGTTACCTAAAAAAGAAAATTAAAACCACGGACATATATTTGAGACAGCTAGACTATAAGTTTATTTCTGACTTTGAAACCTTTCTCGTTGGATACTACCCTGTTGGCCACCCAAAGGCAATGTGTCACAATACTGTTATGAAACATCTTCAAAGACTGCGTAAGATTATAACCCTTGCCTATCATCTGGAATGGATAGAAAAAGACCCTTTCATAAGATGGAAACCAACTTATGAATCCAAACAACGTGAGTTTTTAAGTGTCAATGAGTTGTCCAATTTAGAAACCTATACGTTTCCTTTAGAGCGATTGGACAGAGTTCGTGATTTGTTCGTCTTTAGCTGCTATACCGGTATTAGCTATGCGGATATCATAAAACTGACATCAGATAATATTGTATTGGGAATGGATAGAAGTCGCTGGATAGTTACCAAGCGTCAAAAGACAAAAACTCCAGTGAAAGTGCCATTGCTGGATAAAGCAGAAACCATCTTAGAAAAATACGCTGAACACGCTGTTACCATGGTGTCTGGTACGTTATTGCCAGTATTGACCAATGAAAAAATCAACCTGTACCTAAAGGAAATTGCAGATGCTGTGGGTATCAAAAAGAATCTGACTTTTCATATGGCACGGCACACTTTTGCTACAACAGTCACACTTTCCAACGGAGTGCCCATCGAAACTGTGTCGAAACTTTTGGGGCATACCAAGCTGGCAACCACACAGATTTATGCCAGAGTACTGGATAAAAAAATAAGTGAAGATATGGAAATTTTAAGGCAGAAGTTGAACAATTCTATTATTGAGAAAACAACAAGTAATCGATAATCTCATCTACTATTCTATGGCAGTTGACTTAAAGAAATGAAGTTTCGTTTAATTCTCTTGCCTGGCATAAAACCTTAGTATCGTAACACATCAAGGTTGTTCCCCAAGGAATCAAGGGTTAGTCTTTAGCTAATGAATTAGCTTAAACAAAATCGGATAGTACTTGGAAAATAATTTGCCTATAAAAAAAAGTAACACTCTTTACAATAGTACCTGATATTAGTTAAATCTAGTTTAAGAATATTTGCGACATCTATACATTTGAGTTTTGATTTTTGAAATTATGGCTAAGAAACCAATTAGGAATGCTCAAATGATAATAAAAGAAAACTATTTTACCTACCTGTACTATGCTTTAAACGCAATTGGTGTGTTTTGGTATATCAGATGGGGCTGGATACATATAAAAGTAGGTTACGACCCTCTCAACGCATTAAGTAAAGGCGGGGACCAGGCCTTCATAAATCAAATTATTCCGAACGCAAGTTGGAGTGCTGAAAATGAACAGTTAGCCGTAGGGCTTCTGGAGCAACATCATTATAACATGCTTTTTTTTGGCATTTTTGCGATTGTAATTGCTTTGATTTACAACTTAAGAGGTCGTCTTGATGGTTTTTTACTTAATGCCTTGGTCATTGGTGCTGTTGACTATGCATTTTTGGTCGCGGTTGTCAATAGAATTGGATTCTCTATTCCTCCACCAATTTACTGGTATATCTACGCAGTAATCTTTACTGCCTTAGGTTTAATTGTCAAAAGATTAGTGAATGTTAAAAAAAGAAATAGGCAGGAAGTATCTACCCAACCATGATTGTTTTTTGTTGTATAATGTGAGAATTATTTGGGTATGTCCCAAATAGCTCAGATCCCCCAAAGATCATCTAGAAACTTTGGGGGATTGTTTTACAGTCATTTTCCCAATTTTTTTTGTTATCTAATTCAAGTTTTCTTTCCGTATTCTCAATTTT
>JAAUYH010063696.1_pt1 | contig 20609 bp, 16 predicted proteins | sample 7278061 | NCBI WGS metagenome assembly JAAUYH01 (sample SAMN14350203, study PRJNA611818) | marine sediment metagenome | isolation source: surface marine sediment (0.6m) | place: French Polynesia: Moorea | collected 2018-08 | reverse complement strand
TGTTCGGTATGGTGCAGCTAATGCCTTAGGGAATATTGGTGTAGAAGCAGTTCCGGCTTTAATTGCTACTCTCAAAGATAAAGATCAAGATGTTCGGTATGGTGCAGCTAATGCCTTAGGGAATATTGGTGTAGAAGCAGTTCCGGCTTTAATTTCTGCTCTCAAAGATAAAAATGAAGATGTTCGTAGAAGTGCTGCTAATGGCTTGGGGAAAATTGGTGTAGAAGCAAAATCCGCAGTTCCGGCTTTAATTGCTACTCTCAAAGATAAAAATGAAGATGTTCGTAGAAGTGCAGCTAATGCCTTAGGGGAAATTGGTGTAGAAGCAAAATCCGCAATTCCGGCTTTAATTGCTGCTCTCAAAGATCAAGATCAAGATAAATTTGTTCGTAGAAGTGCAGCTAATGCCTTAGGGAATATTGGTGTAGAAGCAGTTCCAGCTTTAATTGCTGCTCTCAAAGATAAAAATGAAGATGTTCGGTATAGTGCAGTTAATGCCTTAGGGGAAATTGGTGTAGAAGCAAAATCCGCAGTTCCAGCTTTAATTGCTGCTCTCAAAGATGCATATGTTCGTAGAAGTGCTGCTGATGCCTTAGGAAATATTGGTGTAGAAGCAAAATCCGCAGTTCCGGCTTTAATTTCTGCTCTCCAAGATCAAGATAAATTTGTTCGTAGAAGTGCAGCTAATGCTTTAGGCAAAATAGGTGTAGAAGCAAAATCCGCAGTTCCGGCTTTAATTTCTGCTCTCCAAGATCAAGATGGAGATGTTACTGTCAGTGCTGCTGGTGCGTTAGCTAAAATTGGCGGCGATACGAAAGATTTTATACCATTTTTAATTCCTTATTTGAAAAGTACAGATGTTTGTAGAAATTATAAACTAACTAGAGCTATAGACATCTTACGAAAAGTTGGGAAAGAAGCAGTTCCGTATTTGACAGACGCTCTAAATAATGAGGATTGGAAAGTGAGATTCAATGCTACTATTATTTTGACCTATATTGGTAATCAAGCAAAAGATGCTGTACCTCAACTTACCGAAGTTTTGTTAAATATTTACGAACGCAAAGAAAATCGCTATCTAGCTATTGAAGCACTTAAAAAGATTAATTCCGATGAGGCTGTCTCAGTTTTAGATAAACATAAAGATATAGTCAAAAAATTATCGCTGTTGGGAAAAATTGCGTATTTAGAACCACATTCGTATTTAAGCCCGTCGTGTCCCCTGTCAGCAGCAGTAAGAGTCCAATCTGTTACTAAAAGACATATAAAAAATCAACAACCCCTAATATGTAAACTTAGGGTTATAAAAAGTTTATTCAGATGGAAATGTCCAAAGTAAGCTGTTTCCGATAATCCACGCCCGCAAACACAAAGACGCACAAAGAAATAAGGAAACATCACAAACTTTTATCAAAACAATTCTATCACAACAAAATTAAAGTAATGGCATATGAATTTCACCATACTAAATTAAGAAATGTAGACTTTCGAGGTAAAGACCTCACGGGAGCAAATTTTAGTCATACTGATATCCGGGGCACTGATTTCAGCAATGCTATTCTCATTGCTGCTAATTTCAATAATGCTAAAGCTGGCTTACCAAATTCTAAGGTTCTTACCTTTGTTATTTTGTTACTAGTTCTGTCATTATTGGCTGGATTACTTGCTGGTTATGCTGGTGCTTTTATCGGCCAGCTATTAAGTCACACTAGTGATGCAAACAAATTATTTGGGATTATATCTTTAAGTACTATATTGACTTTCTTTATAGTGGTTACTTCCTACGGTTTGAATGTAACACTGGCAATACTAATTACCCTAGTTTCTGCTAGTTTAGTTATAGCATTGGCATTATTCCCAGAAAATAAAACTGGAGATGATTTAGTCATTGGTGCATTACTTTCCACTATTGCTTTAGCAGGAACGCTCACTGGTTTTGTCAATATGGCTGTAGCTGTTGCCGTAGCAAGAATACTGGCTTTACCAGTACCTAGACCTTTCACAGTATTCACAGCTATTGTAGGTGTAATACTTGGTGTTTTATTCGGAGTTGAAACAGAAAGAAATGGCACCGAATTTAGTTTGATGGATTTAGCAATCGCTCTAGTAGTTGCTTCATTAGTTGGCTTAGTCACTATTCTATTCGGTATGTATATAGGTTGGCTGGCAATATCTGGGAACAAGAAATACTCCTTAATTAAAGACTTAGCAGTTGGTATTGTCGCTCGTGGGGGAACTAATTTTCGTGGTGCTAATCTCACGGATGCAGATTTTACCCAATCTACCCTCAAAAGTGTAGATTTCAGACAAGCTAATCTTACGCGTACCTGCTGGTTCCATGCTGAACATTTATATAATGCCCGTCTCGAAGGTACATATTTACAAGACCCCAAAGTACGGCAATTGCTAATTACTAAAGATGGTCGAGATGGAAATTTTGATTTCCTCAATTTACGGGGTTTAAATCTTCAGGATGCTAATCTCCAAGATACCAGTTTTATCGGCACAAACTTGAGTGAATCTACTTTAGAAAATGCTAATTTATCAGGAGCGAAATTAGCCCAATCACAGCTCTACCAAGCTAACTTAAATAGTGCTTGTCTTACGGGAGCTTATATTCAAAATTGGGGAATTTCCACTGATACTCAGCTAGAAAATGTAGAGTGCGAATACATTTATATGCAACTCCCAACTAATGATGATCCCGACCCTTGGCGAAAACCAGATGATAGAAATGAAAGCTTTAAACAGGGAGACTTTGCCGATTTTATTGCCCCCATTATTAAAACTCTGGACTTATATAAAACTCAAAATATTGATCCGCGTCAGGTAGGTAGTAAATTTAAAAGCCTTGACTTATTTCACTATGAAGGAATTGACCCGACAGCAGCAGCGATCGCTATCATCCAGTTAGCAGAACAAAACCCTGATGCAGATGTACAAATTGTGGCATTAGAAGGCAGGGGTGAAGAAAAAATCCGCCTACAAGCCATAGTCGCAGGTGATGCCAATCCTTCTGAATTAAACCGGGAATATTTTGAAAAATATAGAGAAATTCAATCTTTGCCATATAGTGATTTGCAAACTTTAATGATAGGCATCAAAGAAAAAGATGAACGGATTCGTAGCTTAGAAAATCTTTTAGAAAATGCTATTCATCAACGAAAGTTTTATGTAGAAACAACTCAATCACAAGTAGCACCAGCTAATTCAATTAAAATTATGTTTTTAGCATCAGACCCCACTGATGCTGCTCGTCTGCGATTAGGACAAGAATTACGGGATATTCAAAAAAAGCTGCAACTAGCCAAACAGCGAGAAAGATTTATTCTCCAGCAACAAATGTCGGTGCGTCCCAGTGATATTAGTCAGGCATTACTGGAGTTTGAGCCTACGATTGTACATTTTTCTGGTCACGGTACAAGTACTGGTGAACTTTGCTTTGAGAATGAATTGGGAAAAATTCAGCCTGTAAAACCTGAAGCTTTAGCTGCATTGTTTTCCCTTGTCAGTCAACAAGTAAAATGTGTTGTTCTCAATGCTTGTTACTCAGAAACTCAAGCCAAGTCAATTGCTGAACATATTCAATTTGTTATTGGTATGAATCAAGCCATTGGGGATAAAGCTGCGATCGCATTTGCTGTGGGATTCTATACAGCCATTGGAGCCAATCGTTCCATTCCCCAAGCTTATCAGTTCGGCTGTACCCAAATTCAACTCGAAGGTATTCCCGAGAATTTAACCCCTGTTTTGCATCAAAAAAAGTAAGGTGGACATTGCCCACCCTACTCGATATCAATTAGCATTACAGCTTAGTGCCACACTCCGGACAAAAACTATTGCTGGGAGGATTTTTCGCACCACAATTACTGCAATAAACTGGCTCAATATCTGGCTTCGGAGTTTGCTTCGGTAAACCCAACATTTGAGCATTGCTCTTACCAGGAGCGATCATGGGATAACAATTTTCATCCTTCGTAACGTAAACATCTAAAATTACCGGACAATCAGCAGCCAACATTTGGGCGATCGCATCTGATAATTCTGACCGGGATTTGACTACTATACCTTTAATCCCATAAGCTTTGGTCAACAGTTCAATGTCTGGCATCCCTACTTCCATATTCGAGCAGGAATAACGTTCGCCATAGAAGGCTTGCTGCCACTGGCGTACCATCCCTTGCCAACCATTATTAATAATCACTGTTTTCACATTGATGCCATATTGTGCCAGAGTTCCCAACTCTTGTAAACACATTTGGAAACTGGCATCACCACTAATACAAATAACTTCCTCATCCGGAAATGCTACCTTGACACCCATAGCCGCAGGTACGCCAAAACCCATAGTTCCCAAACCCGCACTGGAAATCCAGCGTCGGGGACCATTTTTGAGGAATTGTGCCGCCCACATTTGATGTTGTCCCACATCCGTAGTGTAGTAAGCATTTGGTGCCTGACGACTAACTTCCACAATTACTTCTTGGGGAGAAATACTGTCAGGACTTTCCGGGACTACTAAGGGATAATCTTCTCTCCAGCGATTGATTAAATTTAACCACTCTTGGGTTTGATTGCTATTGTGACTAATTCCTAGTTCTTGGCAACGAGCTAATAAATCTAGCAGTACATTCTTGACATCACCAACAATAGGCACATCAGGGACTCGGTTTTTACCTACTTCGGCGGGATCGATGTCAATGTGAATTACCTTGGCTCGGGAGGCAAATTCATCCAACTTACCAGTTACCCGATCATCAAATCTTGCTCCCACACACATCAATAAGTCACAATCAGTGACAGCAAAATTGGCATAGGCAGTACCATGCATACCCAACATACCCAAAGATAGGGGATGGTGTTCATCAAAAGCCCCCAGACCCATCAAAGTAGTGGTGACGGGGATATTAAATAACTCCGCTAGTGCTTCAATTTCTGTATGGGCACCGGCTGCGATCGCACCTCCACCGACGTACAATAGTGGGCGACGACTTGCCTGGATTAATTTTAATGCTGCATTGATTTGTTTGGGATTACCCTTGACAGTGGGGCGATATCCCGGCATCTTCACAGAACCAGGTTCCACCGGTACATAATCAAATTTTTCTAAGGCTACATCCTTGGGTACATCAATCAATACTGGACCAGGACGACCCGTACTGGCAATATGGAAAGCTTCAGCCACAATCCTGGCCATATCTTTGGGGTCGCGCACCACATAAGAGTGTTTGACAATGGGTATAGTAATGCCATAAATGTCAGTTTCCTGGAAGGCATCCGTACCAATTGCCGCCCTGGCAACCTGTCCGGTAACAATGACCATAGGGATCGAATCCATGTAAGCCGTGGCAATCCCTGTGACTAAATTAGTTGCTCCTGGGCCAGAAGTACCAAAACATACTCCCACCTTACCCGTGGCACGGGCATAACCATCAGCAGCATGGGATGCACCTTGTTCGTGTCTGACCAGGATATGCTTTATACCACCAGTGCCTTCCACTAAATACAGTTCATCATAAACTGGTAAAATTGCTCCACCAGGATAACCAAAAATATATTCTACCCCGTGGCGCTTCAGGCTATCCATCAGGGCAAAACCACCAGAGACAAATTTTGGTGTGATTACTGGGGATGGAGATACATGGGACTGGTGGGAATTTTCGCTGGGTGGAACACTGGGGGAATAATGCGATTCTCCGGGAGAGACACTTCGTGAACGCACAGTCTAACCTCACGTATTAGCTAAGATGATGTAGAAATTCTGTATTTAAGATTTCATTTTAATCGAAAAACTTAATTAATTCTTGATTTGTAAATATCTTCAATATAATTTGAATCTATTATTTTACAGGAATTACAGAATTTTTGACAATGAAAGCCCACGGTTTTTAATCGTGGGATGAAATTGGAGTAGGCACTTTTAAGTGCCGTGACTCTTAGTTTCTAGTACCTTGTGCGGCAATATATTTTTCTATCGTTTCAGATGATACATTGCCAGCAGTGGAGACAAAATAACTTCTAGTCCACATTGAAGGCATTTTTTTCAGGTCTGGGAACTCCTTTCTCAAGTATCGACTACTTGCGCCTTTAATTCTGAACATCAACTGGTCAGGTGCCAGATCAGGAGGGGAGTTGAGAAATAAGTGAACGTGGTCTGGCTCAATAGCTACTTCTATGACCTTGCACATTAAGTCTTGAGCAATAATTCTAATTAATTCTTCTAACCGCTTCGCTACCTGGTTTTTAAGAACTTTCTTTCTACGTCTCGGTGTCCATACGAAGTGATAGTTGATTAACGAGACAGAAGTATTTTTGTGTCTATAACTTGTTGACATAATCAAATACAAGTATTAATATGTGTTTATGTTTAAAATTAATAAACACAGGGGGTGATTGTCAAGTGCTGATAGGAATGGTGTTCAAGTTGAAACCGACAAAAAAGCAAGCAGCAGAATTAAGTAGCTGGGTAGACATGATGTACTATCAGTACAACTACAATCTAAAAGACAGAAACTATACATACTATGCATCTCAGGAGGATTGGACTACTAGTCATAATTTCCCTGTAACCCATTGCGCTTTAACTTGCTGTATATCTCGGAATGGTGCAACTGGTGAAGTTTATACTCAAAAGCCAGACAAAAAAACCGGGTTATTAAAACGCCGTTCGGCAGGTGCTATACAAGATGCTAACCTCAAAGAACTGAAAAAATCTCGACCTTGGTATAAGGGCGTAAACAGCACTGCTCTACAGCAAAATATCAAGCGTTTAGACAAAGCTTTTGATGGATTTTTTGGTAATGGTAAAGGCAGACCACAACCTAAGCGTAGAAGCAAGTTTAAAAGTTTTACTATCACCAATATTGAGAATAAAGATATAACCTTAACTGGTATAAACATTAAGAACCTCGGTTGGGTTGATTATCATAATTCTCGTTCTATCCCAGATGGTTTTAAGGTTAAGTCGGCAACTATTAGACAAAAAGCTGATGGTTGGTATATCAGCATTAAAGTTGAAGATAAAACTATTCCTCCCGCGCATCTCGCAAAAAAGGTAAAAACAACAAACGTAAAGCATACAACCGCATTGGTAGGCTACATAAACGCATTAAGCAGCGACGCGAAGCTTATCAATGGCAAGTTGCGAACAAGATTGTTAAACGTGCTGACGCTGTAATTCTTGAAGATTTAAACATCAAAGGAATGTCAGCGCGGTGCAAGCCAAAAAAAGATGACAACGGCAACTATTCAAAAAACGGTCAGTCTCGAAAAGTTGGACTTAACCGCTCTATAGCTGATGCAAGTTGGTATTCTTTAACTCAAAAAATTAGCGTTTTGGCTGCAAAGTCAGGGGTATTAGTTGTTAAAGTTGCGCCTCAATTCACTTCACAAAAATGTTCGCATTGCGGCCATATTGATAAAACATCTCGTGATGGCGAGAAGTTTATTTGCTCCAACTGCGGGCATTTTGACCATGCGGATTTGCAAGCAGCAAGAAATATAAAACTCAAAGGGATTGAGCAACTAGGATTGTTAGTTGCTTGTAGATATCCTGCTAAGTACTTAAAAAAGGTACGGGTGGACTGCTCGGAACCAAAACAGCTTCGACTGTTTGAAACGCCCTATCCTGAATCAACAGGAGTTAAGGAGATAAAACGCCGCTCTCGAAGCAAAAAGCGTTTGCCGGGGAACTCGTTAGGCGAACAATTAAACCTGTTCGATGTAGATAAGATAGCGGATTCTAACTAAGCTATCTGAATCCCACTCCCTTTAGGGGTGGCAGTAGTCAAAACACATCTTTCAAAACTCGCTTGGTATTTTTCCAAGCCCATACCCCCACACCAGCTACAATGAGACTCATACCTACTAAAACTGGTCGTAAGCCAAAAGCATCTGTGAGGGGACCAGCGATCGCTAAGGGAGCAGATAGGGCAATATTAACGGCATGATTTTGAAAGCCAAATACCTTGCCATGCATGGAGTGGGGAGTACGCTGTTGAATCAGGGTTTGCATGGGTACATAAATAAAAGAAGCTCCAATTCCCAAGGAGGCACATAACCCCAAAGCGAGCATCAGGTTATGGGTAAACGTAAACACCCCTAATACCGCAGCCATAACCAAAAAACCCACCAATGGCAAAGTCTTGCGATTGAGTCTATCATTCCAATGACCCAAAATTCCTGCCCCTGTAACCATACCAATACCAGCCGCCGCCAGGAAAAAGCCAAATTGTTTTTCTTTTAAACCAAATTCTGCGGCTAATCTAATTGTCAAAACTGTTAAAGCTGCAAATACACAATACAAAGTTACGAGTTGCAGCATGGCATTGAGAATCAAAACATTTTTTTTCAGATAACGTAATCCTTCCTTAAAATCTACCCAAGGATGAATTGATGCTTGGCCATCCAGTACCCTTTTAGGCTCCTTAAATTTAATTGGTAGCATGATTACCGCCGAAGCAATGTAGAATGTGGCGACTATCAATTCTTGACCATAATCTTCTGCAATCCAATTCTTTGCCCAAGTTAAAATTGGTTCCCCCATCGCAAAACCGACAATCATAGCTGTCATCATGGTGCTACTAAATAGGGCATTAGCAGCCATTAAAGCCTCTTTGCGGACTATTAAAGGCAGGGCTGCATGTTCCGCAGGGGCAAAAAACTGGGTAATTGTGGAGACAGCAAAGGCAAGCAGCAATAATAAAATAAATTCTCGCGGTAACAATGGTAGACCCAATACCAAGAAACCCCTGACAAAATCAGAACCTACCATAATCACTTTTTTGGGCAAGCGATCTACAAATACACCCCCTGCAGAACCAAACAGGATGGCTGGAATGGTAAACACCACCATCAAAGTGGAGTACATGGAATTTTCTGTTAAACCTGCTGGAGGTGGGTAGTTCTCCAATAAGGCAATCATTAATACAAAGAAGACTTTATCTCCTAGTTGGGATACTAGTTGTCCAATCCACAGCAGCATAAAATTGCGGCTTTTAAGTAAGACAGAAAACCCATTATTCACAGCAGCAGGTTCAATAGGAAACATCTAAACATTAGGGGATAGAGATGAACGGGATGGATAGAGTTTACAGGGGTATTATTTAGTTTATAGTTTGGTAATTGAGAATTTGTAATTCATCACTAGAATAACTACATTCTTCATTTCCTAGCTTCTCACTCCTGAATACTAAATCCATTTTCCGGACTATTATTTTTCATAGTCCTGCAATAGCAAGTATAAAAATTGAGTTAAACTCATTTTGCGATTGGGAGATGAACTACCTATGGGTGAGTCTACCCACCAGCCTTGAACACTTTTTGGCTCTCCCCACATTTGTAAATGATCGACAGCTGGCTCCGCATAAAAGTTATTGTGCTGACTACCGAGCATTTTTGAACTCCAATGAGTAAAGTAATCGTGACTGATGCGATGAATGGGAAATTCACCCCACAGTGGCACTCCCCAACCATCTATAGCAATAAAAGCTTTGATTGTACCTCCCAGAATATGCCAATTTGTCGCTGCGACCATTGCACCCACAACTCCTGCACTAAAGCTAATAAAAACTACTGGAGTTTTTTGCCAATTTCCTAACGGGTACTCCGAAAGGGCTGCCTGACTGTGTTCCCATAAGAACTTAAAAATATGCCAACCAGATAAATTCGCCAATCCTTTGCCTCGATAAACAAGTATATCTACTGAACCGTCTTTGTCAATTTTTTTCACTACTGGCTCTACGCAATTCCAGACAAAATTCTCGGTTAATCCTGGTTCATGAATTCCAGGGCAAACAATAATACTCATTTTCCTATTCATTGATCAACAATCAGTTTTCTTGCCCTGCTAATACAATTCCTTATTTACCTTGACATTGTAAAGTTAAGCAATTATGAAGATTTTTCCTTGTGTGACATCTCTACTAACCAGTTGTTGCTAAATGTTAAGGGCGCGCTCGCCTGATAGGGTATTATTTCCAGCTCCTCATACCTAGTATGTCCTCATGATCACAGGATACAACAGTTAATATTTTGTTCATTTTTGTTCATATCCTATCCCCCTGGAAGGGATAATAATAGTTTTAGTAAGAAAAAACACCAAGCTATTTTTTATCTCTCCATTCTGAATTGTATAGAGGAACTCGCTGTGGTTGCTATCTCAGACACATTAAACAAAAGCCCAGAACATCTACCGAACCAAGATCGTGTTGCTGTATTACTCATGGGTTACGGAGAAGTAGAAAGCTATGAGGATTTTGCTAATTACAACGAACAAGCTTTAAATCTACTGACAGCAAAGTTTGCACCCGTACCAACCTGGATTTATCCCCCTCTGGCAAAATTATTAGCATTATTTGATCGCCATGAATGGGGACACAAGCATGATGATTTTATCTCCCCTCATAATTCTATCTTTGAAAAACAACGGGCAGGGATTGAGAAGAACCTACAAGCCAAATGGGGCGATCAAGTTCAAGTATTCAAAGCCTTCAATTTCTGTGCTCCTTTTCTTCCTTCCCAGGTATTAGAGCAAATTAAGGAGGCTGGGTTTGAGAAGTTATTGATTTACCCACTGTTAGTGGTGGATTCTATCTTCACCAGTGGCATAGCCATTGAACAAGTAAACAAGGCTCTAGATAGTCTTGCTGATGGCGAACATTGGATTAAGGCTCAGCGTTATATTCCCTCTTTCTTTAATGAACCAGCTTACATCCATTTGATGGCTCAGTTGGTAGAGGAACAAATCGACTCTAGTTTAGCTACCACCCATCTTCCCTCGGAAATTGGGATTGTGTTGACGAATCATGGCTGTCCCCATAAAGCTAAAGGATTTACCTCTGGAATTGCCGAAAGTCAAGCCCTATACGACTTAGTCCGGGATAAATTAATTAACCGCTACCCCTTAATTTCTGTAGGCTGGTTAAACCATGATACACCTCTGATTGAATGGACACAGCCCAATGCCACCCAAGCGGCGAAAAACCTGATTCAGTTGGGTGCTAAAGCTATAATCTTTATGCCCATTGGCTTTGCCACTGAAAACCATGAAACTTTGTTGGATGTACACCATATTATTCATGACCTGGAAAAGCAGTATGGTAATGTCAATTACATCCAAATGCCCTGCGTGAATGACCATCCAGAATTTTTAGCAATGGCAACCCAATGGGCTGATGCTCACATTGCTGAATTAGTCTCAGCAGAAGGGATAACAGTCAATCCCCAAGCTAATCATCATCACCACCACCACCATCATTAATCAGTTTGTTGGCGTTGCTGAATAATGGGATGATTGAGACTGACACGGAGACATGGAGACACGGGGATTATGGTTGATCCTCTCTGACAAAATCATCCCGCAATTATGCAATGCCAGTTTGTTTAATTACTGGACAGTGGCATGTGAACCCAAGCTTTTGCTGATTAATTCCTTAATAGTACAAATCTGTGACATCAATCTAAAATTCACAAGAATTTTGGGTATTTATTTTGATCTGTTGAGAATTGCTGACTAAAGAATCAGGTTTTGAGAAACTGAAATTATGGCAGATACACAGGAGACTGGTTTTTATCACTCCATGTGTGGGGTGCATTTTCAGGATCTAAGAAATTACTCTCCCAATTGCCCCTACTTTCTTAGGAAGCATCCTTGGACATAGTTTCATTTTTGCCATTGCCCAGTCAATTACTCATAAGCAAAATATTATGGATGTTAATCAATTAATCACTCGTTATGCCGTTGGAGAAAGGAATTTCAATGGTATTTTATTAACTCAAGCCGACCTAGGAGGGGCGAAATTAGGTGGTGTAGATTTTGGTAGGGCTGATATTCGGGGTGCTAATCTGGTATGGGCAAATCTCAGTGGCGCGAATTTGAGTGAGGCAAATCTCAGTGGAGCTAACTTGGAACATGCGAATTTGAATGAAGCAATTCTCAGTGGAGCTAACTTAAACCAAGCAATTCTCATAACTGCGAATTTGAATGAATCAGATTTGAGTGGTGCATTGCTCAAAGATGCTAACTTGAGTGAAGCTGAATTACACATGGCATCCCTGAGTGCAGCTGACTTAGAAGGGGCAAATCTACAGGGAGCAAAAATGAGTGGAGCCAGAATGTGGAAAGCCAATCTCAGAGGAGTCGATTTAAGTGGAGCGGACTTAAGTGAGGCAAACTTAAGTGAAGCAAATTTGACTGGAGCAAATATAACTGCCACAGATCTAAGTGAAGCTTTCTTGACTGGAGCCATTATGCCTGATGGCAGTATTCATAGGTAGGTTGTTAACACAGGTGCAGTTTTTTGATGTCCAATATTACTCAACTACTTACTCCCCATATTCAAGACTTGGGAGGATTTAAGGCTCGTCGCAGCTTACCCCATAGCGATCGCATGATGGTCGGTCCATTTATTTTCTTCGATCACTTGGGTCCAGTTGTGTTCCCCCCAGGTAAAGGGGTAGATGTGCGACCCCATCCCCATATCAATTTAGCTACGGTGACATATTTGTTTGCAGGGGTCTTGTTACACCGAGATAGTTTGGGTAAAGTCCAAGAAATTCATCCAGGTGCGGTAAATTGGATGACTGCGGGACGGGGTATCACTCATTCTGAAAGAAGTCCTCAGAGCGATCGCATCATAGAAAGCACTCTTCATGCAATTCAAATTTGGGTCGCTCTCCCTGAAGCATATCAAGAAACTGAACCTTGTTTTTCCCATTACCCTGCTGAAGACATTCCCACCTGGACAGAAAATGGTGTCACCATCACTGTCATCGCAGGTGAAGTTATGGGCAAAAAATCTCCTGTAAATACCCTATCTCCCATAATCTACCTTGATTTATCTTTTACTCCAGGGGGTAAGTTCCTCCTCACCCCCGACTATGGGGAAAGGGCTGTTTATAGTGTGACTCCAGGTATTATGATTGATGGAGAAGAGTTAGAGCAGCATCGATTAGCTGTATTATCTGCTGATAGTCAGGTGGAAATTATGGCTAATACTCCAGCTCGCTGTGTAGTTGTTGGTGGTGAACCTGTAGGAAAACGTTATAAATGGTGGAATTTTGTATCTAGCCACCCTGAAAGAATCGAACAAGCCAAACAAGATTGGCAATCGGGTAAATTTGAGACAGTACCAGGAGAAACGGAATTTATCCCGTTACCAGAAAATACTAGTTCATAACTGAATCTGATATTATCTTGGTTACATTCATAATTGATCCCAAATGAATAACCAAAGACATCGTATTTATTGGCGAGATAATATCACTTTAATTCGCAATCTTTTAGTTATTTGGGCATTAGTGTCCATTGTTTTGAGCATCATTTTTGTACAACCCTTAAATACAGTTCGTTTTTTTGGGGTACCTTTTGGATTCTGGATGGCTCAACAGGGTTCAATTTTAGTATTTGTGGGATTAATTTTTGTCTATGCTGTGCAAATGGACAAACTTGATCGTAAACACAATCTCAGAGACTGACTAACCGTAGACCGGGATAGCTTGAGAATGTATAACGGTGTAGTTAGTAGAGCAGCATGGGGCAACATGGAGTTAGTACCACAGACTCCGCTACAACCTTAAGTATGCTTCTTCAGTAAGTGAAACATACATCCCTATTTTTCAATTAGGTGGTGTTTCACCACGGTTGGGATTTTCCAAATATTCCAAAATCCGATTAATATTTTCTTGTTGCTGGTTGATAGTAGCTTGATGTTGGTTAAGCGTTTGTTGCTGTTGCTGTAACTCGTCTTGCTGTCTTAACACTACAGCTTGCGTCCGGGCGGATATCTCAGCAAGTTGTCTTACCGTTCGTTCTAACCTTGCTGATGTTTGAGAATTACCCCTAACTTCTACCCTAATACCCCTTTGGATAGTAGCGATTAAATCCAAACTTTCAAGAACTTGGTTTAACTGCTCCTCAATTGTCTCAATTCTTGTTTCTAAATTTTCCGGTTGTGAATTTGTCATTGGTACAATGTCCTTAGATGCATTTTTGTAAGCTACCCCTGATTGTTGGGTAGCTTTTGATTATTAATTAATCAGATTTTAGCTGAAACCGACAGAAGCCCCACGCTCCCCTTCGGGTGAGTCGTGGGATGAATGGCGGGTGAGTTGACGACAGTCCTTTGAGCAAATTTCCCCCAGGGGAAACAGGTCAAAGGACATGGAGTCAACAAACAAATCTTGTGTTATGATACTTTATAGTAAATTGCTTTCATTCTAAGATGCTCCAAGTTGTCAAAGTCAGGTTGTATCCAGATGGTCAACAACAGCAGTCACTAGGGCAAGCTTTTGGCTCCTGTCGTTGGTTATGGAATTATTGCTTGAATTTGATCAATCAAACATATAAGCAGACAGGCAAGGGGTTATCTGGATACGAAGTTAAAAAGATAATTCCTCAGTTAAAGAAAGAGTATGAGTGGCTATCACTAACTTACTCACAGTGTTTGCAACAAGTTTGTTTGAATTTGGGAGTAGCTTTTAATAACTTTTTCGAGAAACGAGCTAAATACCCTAGATTCAAATCTAAACACGGTAAACAGTCAATTCAATATCCTCAAAACGTCAAAGTTGCTCATAGCTATTTAACACTGCCAAAAATAGGAGATGTTTCAGCAATAATTCACAGACCAATTGAGGGAAAAATTAAGACTGTCACCATATGCAAGAACTGCTCTAATCAATACTTTGCAGCGATTCTATTTGATGACGGTAAAGACAAACCTAATGCGAATACAGAAGGTAAGGCAATAGGTATTGATTTGGGGTTGACCCACTTTGCTGTTACTAGTGATGGTTCTAAGTTTGACAATCCTAGAATACTCAACAAGCATGAAAAGAATTTAAAGCTTAAACAGCAGCAACTATCTAGAAAGCACAAAGGTTCTAATAACCGTATTAAAGCTAGAAATAAAGTCGCTAGAGTTCATAGAAAAATAACTAACTGCCGTGAAGATTTTCTACACAAGCTATCCCGTAGGATAGTCAACGAAAACCAAGTGATTGTTGTGGAAAATCTGAATGTTAAAGCCATGATGCAAAATCATAAACTGGCTAAATCTATCCACCAAGTTGGTTGGGGAATGTTTTGCACTATGCTAAAATACAAAGCAGAAATGTCAGGGAAAGTTTATCAGGAAGTTGATAGATTTTTTCCCAGTTCAAAAACCTGTCATGTGTGCTTGAATCAAGTTGGTAGTTTACCCCTGGATGTAAGATCCTGGACTTGCGGCAACTGCCATACAAAGCACCATCGGGACGTGAACGCAGCTATCAACCTCAGAGATGAGGGCCTACGGATTTTGACATGCCAGTCGCCTCAAGTCGGGAAACCCGCTCATGGCGCTGGCTCCTCTGGAACGGGGGATAAAGCGATGAAGTGTGGTCTTGGGGGTTTCCCCCATGAACAACTTCATCAAGAAGCCTGTCGCCCAGATGTCAGTCGCAGCAATAGAGGACGCAAGAAATCTACTACTGCGCTTTCTGCTGGGCAGGAAGCCTACACTCTACCGTCAGGTCAGTGTAGGTAGTTCACGACACATTTTCTTCCTTGTCCTGTGGGCAAAAAATGATGTCCTAATTTTAGATGCTTAATGCTATACCAAGACATCTTCATCCATAGGTAATCTAATTTCCTGTTGTACTGTCAGTCCAGCAAGAAATTGGCGGTTTTCGCTGATATGAGGGAATTTTAACTGGGAAGCAGGTATTCCTTTTTGTAAGAGACGTTGACGAATTTGAGCAAAACTTCCAGGTGCCAAAATCCGCAACCTAGGGGATGGAACCCGACGAGTTTGTCGCTTATCTTGATAAGATATGTTTGCTTGTTTTAATTTGTGGTCAAACTGAGCTAAAAATGCCTGGGGATTGCTGAGGGTGTAACCAGGAACTAGCTCAATATTTAATAAGTAATGGGCTGGAACCTCTTGTTCTGAAAGGGTAATACAGAAATTCTCTAGGGGTAAGTCAAAATCCTGTTGTAATTGCTGCATGACTTGGGTGGCATGAAATTCGTTTGTCTTCTCTGTTGTGGAAGATAACAATCCTCCCACTCGGTGACGGAAACTCAACAGAGGTGTCTGGTTATAAAAACCTACCACTTCAACCACATCGCCAATATCATAACGGTAAAAACCATTGTAGTTTGTTACCAGAATCCGGTAATATTGCCCTACTTCTACCTCCTGGGGTAAAAGGGTTTTGGGTTGATCCACGTCCCATTGATCTGGGGGAATAAATTCAAAAAATCCAGTATCAATTGACAAAATGGCACCATCATGATTGAATTCCTGATAAATACCAAAAGTCGCTTCCGCAGAGGCATAAACACCGCCAAATATGGGAGTATTGCCAAAGTAACGGGGAAAGCGTTCAAAATAAAAATTTGAGGTACCACCACGGGCTGTAGTTATACAACTGAGATTTTGCCATGCTAGATGGGGTGTAAGTTTGCCTTCACTGTGCAAAATTTCCTCAAGTTGCCTTGCCCGTTTTGGCTGTGCTGAAAATTGCCGTTGTAGTTGTGTTCTTAGTTCTGGTTCTAGTTGTAGGTTGGATTTAATTTCCCCTGTTTTTAAGTCGTGGATCAACTCTTCTGCATAGGATTCCAAATATTGAGCTAACTGTAAACCCAGCACGGGAAAATTAGCTCCAATTATCCTCATATTTGGATTGCTTAAGGCAAACAGCAAACACATGTAATGACGAGTTTGGGAATCTGCTGGTAATAGAGCTTGGTAGGGATGAGCAAAAACTTGTTTGTAAAGGAGTTGATTTAAGCGTAAGTCGCCAACACTAACAGGACCATAGGGAATACCAGCACTACTGTGCCCTAGTAATTGTACTGAACTTGTCAGTAGCATTTTACCAAGTGACGAACCACGCCTTTGGGCAGCATCCGCAGCAAATCCAATGCATACTTGATTAGCACGACTTAAAACTTGGCGTGATCTATTTGTCACAGGAATAAACTTCTGTTTACCTGTAGAACCACTGGTAAGATTAATATAGATAACTGGATCGGGTGTGAGAACATTACTTTCCCCAGCAGCAATTCGCTTAACATATGGTTCATAACTACTGTAAGGTAATATTGGTATTCTATTTTGGAATTGCTCGATGGTTTTAATATCCCCTAACCTATATTTTTGACCCAGTTCTGTCCCTTGATAAGCTTGAAGCAGCGATCGCAAAAACCGCTCTTGAAAAACATCTACTTGGCGGGTTTTCCGGACAAAATTTGCCTTTGCAATTTTCGCCACATTTGTCAATATTGGTAATACTAAGTTTGCCATTACTCCTCACAACAGTTAAAAAAGTTAGAACTACGATACTAAGTTTTTTTGCTAACACAATTAAAATTTATGGTAACAAAAGACAACATTGTTATTCCTATTCAAGGGTTGAGTGGATGTATCTGACTTTTCCACATACCGTGAAAAGTCAGAGGGTGTAGGGTGTAGCAAGACTTTCTTCTTTCCCCTACACCCTACACCCTATCCCCTACCCCCTTTTTAGCACTTCCCATGAAAAGTCAGGTGGATGTATCGGGGAACTCACAGGTATACTGCTCATCTAGATACTTAGATTGTTTAAATAGTTTTAATGGTGTCTATTGCTCGCAAAAATCTTTTAGTTGATATTCCTCGCTTTCTAGTGGCGCAGGCAGGAATTATGTTTGCTGTTAGCCTTGTTACCATCCAAACAGGGATATTTCAGGGAGTAATTCGTTCTACTGTCTCATTAATAGCAAATTCTCCTGCTGATATTTGGGTTAGTTCCCAACAAATGGTACATCTGGAATTAACAGAACCCATTTTGTTCGATAATGTTGTCAAAGCTAGAACAGTCAAGGGAGTACAGCAAGCAGATGCCTTAATCAGAGGAAGTGTAAGGTGGCTAGTTCCCAACGGAGATTTAACAATAGTCAAAGTATTTGGATTCAATCCCAGTAAGAGATTGTTTGCACCAGGTAAACTGACTCAGGGTAGTATCAGCAACCTCAAAAATCCCTATACCGTGGTTGTAGATAAAACTAAATTAAATTCTCTCCAGGTGAAAAAAATTAGCGATCGCGCGAAAATTGGCTCACTATCCGCTCAGGTAGTGGGTATTACCCAAAATTCTCAATCTGTTGTCTCTGGTTCATTTATATTTGCTTCCCTAGAAACAGCCAACGCCTATATTAATTCTCGCATTACCTCCAGCGTCAACTGTAAATTGCAGGCAGAAGAATTTAAATGCACTAATATTTATGAAAAAGTCGATCCGGCTTTACAAACTAGTAAACCACCTGCACCGATTCCTGAACCTTTGGGTTTAAATAGCCCCATCTCCTTCGTGTTAATAAAAGCAAAGCCAGGTGAGGATATCCAAAAACTGAAAAAGCGATTAGGAAAATTCTTGCCAGGAACTCGTGTTTTCACTAAGAATGAAATGGTACAAAAAGTACGAAATTTCTGGGAGAGACGCACCGGAATTGGATTTATTCTCGGCTTGGGTGCAGTGGTAGGAGTAGTTGTGGGAATAGTTATTGTTGGTCAAATTCTTTACTCCTCTGTGTCTGATCACATCAAGGAATTTGGAACTCTCAAAGCGATGGGTGCGTCTAATAGTGTAATATATGGCATCATCTTGGAGCAGGCTTTGTGGATGGCTGTTATTGGCTATATTCCGGGAATGTTATTGTGTTGGGGTTTAGGAATATGGACATTAGCTACTCAGGGAATTGTAATACTGATCACACCAACTACTGCTGTTGGTGTTTTTGGTATTACTCTGTTTATGTGCGTGAGTTCGGCTTTATTCGCAATCCAAAAAGTCAACCGGGTAGATCCAGCAATTGTTTTTAAAGCATAGCTAAATTCATGGATTAATAGTTAATTTTTTATCGATTGACACAAATATGGAATGAATATTTTCATTAATTATTAATCTTATTCTCATAACCAAAAATTATAAATAAATCTGAGTGACTTAAGTACCATTACCAACCTATAGCAATCTTATGTAATTATCATTTCGGATTTTAGATTTTATGGCACTACGCAATTATGCTAGGACATTATTGAAAACCCAAACCTATGAGCAGTAAACTGATTACTCCTTCGGAGTTCACCATTTGCTTTATGCCGGGGAACCCCTACGGGTTGCGCCAGTTGCTTTATGCCGGGGAACCCGTCCACCGCAATGGCTTACCGTCCACCGCAATGGTTCACTTATTACTTGCCCGTAGCCCTATATATTTTTGATTAACAATTCTGGGAAAACTATATCTGGTATCTGCCGCACCTTGAGGGAAAAACCAACTAAATTTGTGGGGAATAAAAACATTGTGTAATTTAAACCTCTCTACCGCAGTTGTAATGAAGTGGCTTGGATCACAGCATGACTGGTACTTATGAGGAATTATTCAATCATATCAAGTTCGGAAAATAACTTATTATTCGGATCATGGTGCAAACATCTTAAAACTCTTTCTCCCCCTGCACCCCTTTGCCCCCTTGCAGTCTTAACCATAAGTCTTTAACCGAACATGATCTCACAGGGCTGCTCCATATTTTAGGTGGTAAGACTGATCACTGATCACTGACAACTAATAAATATTTACTAAAATGACCTCTTCTCAAGTTAGATTGATAAAGAATTCTAGAATTCACAAATGGAAATATTCTCAGTCTATTGATGAATTAACTACAGTGAAAACCTGTGCCATCGCAGCCAGAGACATAAAAATGGTTTATAAATCTGGTCTTGCAAGTTTTGTGGCGCTTAAGGGAATAGACTTAAATATTCCTCAGGGTGCAATTCAATTGTTGATGGGACCATCTGGATCGGGCAAAACAACCTTACTATCAATTTTGGCAGGGATTTTAACTCCCACAAGTGGTAGTGTACATTTGCTAGGTAAAGAGATTACTAGCATGTCTAGTAGAAATTTATCTAAATTTAGACGAGATAGCATAGGATTTATATTTCAGGGTTTTAATCTATTCCCCGCATTAACGGCGGCGGAGAACGTAGAAGTGGCATTGAATATTAAAGGCATTAAAGGTAAGTCAGCACGCCAACAATCTCTGAATTTATTAGATAAGGTTGGTTTAGCTGATAAAGCAAATAGCCTACCTGGTAACTTATCTGGAGGACAAAAACAAAGAATTGCCATTGCTCGCGCCTTAGCTGGTAATCCTCCACTGATTATGGCTGATGAACCTACTGCTGCTCTTGATTCCCACAATGGACAAGTGATTATTGACCTATTATGTCAATTGGCAAAGAAAGAAGGGACTACTGTAGTTATTGTCACCCACGATTCTCGCATTAAAAAGTTTGCTGACTATGTCACGGAGATGGAAGATGGGTTGATTAACACTGATTCTATATAATTGGTAAAGTTTTGTATCACTACCAAAGCACGTTATGAAATTATTGAAGGGTCAAACCTATGAACAGTAAACTTATTTAGGACTTACGCAAAAGTAACGTCACTGCGTCATTACGAGCGACAGCGACGTAATCGCAAAAATCCTGCGTAAAGCCTACGGCATAGCTGCGCTTACCGCGGAGCGTGTCCGCTTCGGACTTATGCTTCCCTACACTTCGTTTCGGTCGCA
>JAAUYH010033520.1_pt1 | contig 20613 bp, 22 predicted proteins | sample 7278061 | NCBI WGS metagenome assembly JAAUYH01 (sample SAMN14350203, study PRJNA611818) | marine sediment metagenome | isolation source: surface marine sediment (0.6m) | place: French Polynesia: Moorea | collected 2018-08 | reverse complement strand
ATAAATATCATCGAGTTCATCACTACATACATAACTCGCATTAGAGAATTCAATTAATACAATTTCCTATTTATCGCTTTTGTTGGGTTTTACTTCGTGCAACCCAACCTAATATACTGTTTGAATTTTGGTTGGTGAATTCACTGTTATCTAATGGTGTTTCATCAATAAACCAACCGACTCCATTGGCTGGTCAATCAGAATTGTTCCTGCATTGGGTTTTTCAGAGGAGTCGAATCCTGCGATGTTTGCTTCGGCTAGTTGTCCTTGGGGAAGATCGGTTATTTGGAAATTGAACTTGCGATCGCTTATTGGCACTAGAACTACCGCACTTTATTGCATAACTTGAGGAGGTTTTATTTCAGAATTAGCCCTTGACATAGATGGATTTTATAACCTCAAGCACCTGCTCTAAATTGAGAACCTCACCATATTTACGTTGAATATCACGGAGATTTACTCGATGCGCCTCTTGGTCAACGTCAATCACACAGTCTGCTACTACAATTGTTCGGTAGCCGTATTGCAAAGCATCTACAGCACTGGCGCGAACACATCCACTGGTTGAGACCCCCACAATTATTAATGAGTCAACTCTTTGAGCTGTAAGTGAAGCTGCCAAATGCGTACCAAAGAAGGCGCTCGCATACCTCTTTGAGACAATAATACCCGTGGAATCTGGTGCTACTTGAGGAGGGAATTTAGTCCAGCGTGAGCCTTGAACCAATTGCCGCAGGGTGGGAATCTTCTCGACAAAAATTCCGCCATCGAGACCATTTTCTTGATATTCAACGGTGGTATGAACAATTGGAAGATTATGCTCGCGAAACTCATCCATCAGTATTCGGACGTTTTGGCAAGTAGCTTCAATACCCGGCGTATAGAATGGGCCATCTTGAGCTACGAAGCCCTCAATCAGGTCTACTACCAGTAAAGCCGGATAATTCCCAAAAGCAAGGGAATTACCAAATACGGTCGTATTTTCAACAGTATCGTTTTGCTTCATGGTTAAAACTCTCGCAATAAACGACCGCAGCCATAAACCTTATCTTCAATACCATTATCCCTTAAGGCATACCACCATGTAGCGGCGTTGATCGCAATCACTGGTTTCCCTAACCACCGCTCGGCTTCATCGGCAAGGCGGAGCATGCTGAGGTTAGTTCCCACCTGGACGAAGGCATCGATTGAATCATCATTCATCTCTAGTAGGGCATTGCGTAACACATCTTCAGGAACTTCGGCGATCGCAACTGCTGTGGGGCATTTTAAACCTTTGAGCTTAACTATATTCATGCCCATTTCCGAGAAGAATCTTCTCACATTTTGATCCGCGATCGGTTGATAGGGAGTAATTACACCGATATTCTTTACATTAAAGCGTTGTAAGGCTGCCATACAAGAGCGAGAGCCAGTTGCTAGTTTTAGCCCACTATAGTCTTCCAGCCGCTTAACAAAAGCTTTGCTGCCCTCTATCCCACCCCAAAAGGTTTCAGCACTCATGCCCATAACGAGGTAGTCAACTTCAGCAGTTTTAACGCGATCGATTGCCCTAAGAATTTCATCACGAATTTGATCCAAAAGACGGAGCATCGCCTCATCACTACTCAGATTTTGATCGCGGATATGTATCCTCGCGGTATGACTGGTGACACCTGGAACTTCCATGCGGTGAAAATCAGGTTGTACAATCGTATTGGTACTGGGGGCAAGCACACCAAATTTTTTGCGCCATCCCAGAGCGTCTTTACTCATAACTTCTGGCTATCTTCAGAATAGGAATTTGGAGGAATTATAGCTTCGACCCAGTGTTATCTGCCCATCACTTAAGCTAATTTTTACTTCCTCTCCGTGACTTACCCGATGCTGACCTGACGGCACAGCGCGGGCTTCTGAGTAGCCCAAGTTTTATGGACTAGCAGAACTTCCTTGAGGGTACTATTAGTAGTAGATTGACTTACTACTGGAATCCCCTTACGGCGTTTTATAGTCGGGAACAAGCCCAGCCCGACTCTTTTGATATTGACTGAGCTTGAGATGTCACGGTCGATCAAAAGTTGATATTCTTCGTCCCAATACTCTCTGATACTGCAATCGGTAAAGACAAATTCATCTTTGTACGATAATAACTGAGAGGTATAAGCAGGGTTTACTTCAATCGCCTGAGCTCCAGCTTTTTCAGCTATGTAACCAAGAATAGAGAAGAATTGACCAAAGGCAGCATCAGCCCAACTTAGTGACAAACCTGATTTTCTTGATTGTCCGTTAGGTAAATAATGCCCTCGCTCATCCTGCTTGGGATTGTTACGCTTCATCAAACCCTTGAGGTTTAACTTTTCGTAGAAGAAAACTTTCTTACCCGTTTTTAGTGGCGCATGGGCAGTATTGTAAGCATGGTATTTTCTGGAACGAGCTATTTGCTGATGTATTTTCGCCTGGCTTTACTCCCTTTTTTCTTGCTAGACTTACGTTTCGATACTTTAGCTAGCTTGGCTTGAGATTTTCTGAATGACTTGCAAGAAGGTAACTTAAACCCTTCTGAGGTAGCCAAATAATCATCTTCATGAAGCACTGCATCCATTCCCATCGAGTTTGACCAGAACTTTTGCTGGCTCTATTCTTATTCTGGGTCGCTACAATTAGACTTTAATTTGAGGAAGAATTAGTGAAGAGAGAAAGTTTAAATCATCCTATTCTCGAACAAAGTTTTGCGCTGATCGATGCTGAAGTAGGAGAGCATAATTTGAGTGCTGACGAATATGCGATCGCTCGAAGGATTATTCATACTACAGCAGATTTTGACTATCTTAATCTACTAGAATGTAGTCCCAACGCGATTGCTTCTGGAATTAAAGCTTTACAAGAAGGGGTACCCATTGTTACTGATGTGACAATGGTTCAACAAGGAATTGCCACCTTAGTGAGTAAAACGTCTCAGAATCCGATTATTGCCGCGATCTCTCAAGCGCCAGTAGCTGCTCCTGGAAAAACCCGCACCGAAACAGGCTTATTAAAATGTTGGGCAGAATATCCAGAAGCGATTTATGTGATTGGTAATGCACCGACAGCATTACTCGCTTTATGCGATCGCATTGACCATAACGCCAAAATTCCTGCTTTAGTAATTGGGGTTCCTGTAGGTTTTGTGGCGGTAGTGGAGTCGAAACAAGCATTGACTAAAGTAAATGTCCCGCAAATTCTAGTTAAAGGAAGAAAAGGCGGTTCTCCTGTCGCAGCAGCAATTGTCAATGCACTGCTAATTTTGGCACAACAATCCTAGCTAGCAACTGTGATCGCATATATCCCATGACAAGGAACACCCTATCCCCTAATTTTCCCTTAAAGCCTAACTCCTATCGAACCTGTAATCTAATTAAACGTCGATAATAGCATCTCTTGCTAACTCAAAAGTACCTGGAACGTCATCATCCAAACGAATAACTGCCACTAACTCACTACCCCCCACAAACACTGCCGCTTCTGCATCAGGTAGACCTGCGGGTACTGCGCCTACTGTATATTCGCCTGCCCCCAAGAAAAGTTTATCTTCTCCTAGAGTAAAATTTTCAACTAAAGCATAGTCTGCATCGCCAGCTTGGTCGTAGTGAATAAAGTTCTGTGTTCCATCTTGTGATCTTCCTCCTATACCAAAAATATCTTGTCCATCACTACCCTGAAATAGATCAATTCCAGTTTCATCTGCAGCCATATAGAGAGCCCCATTTTGATCTGCGGATAATCGTGCACCAGTTAGAATATCAAATCCGTCTCCCGCTCTGAGGGTGTCGTCACCTCCCCGGCCGATGACAATGTCATTACCGTCATCACCGTTTAAGATGTCTGGGCCGCTACTTCCTTTCAGAGTATCATTCCCATCATTGGCGTTGATAATACCACCGCTATTGCCTGTGAGAGTAAGATCGTCATTACCATCATTGCCATTGATGATGTCAAACCCTCCAGTTCCTGTTAAAATATCGTCGCCGTTAGTTCCATTGATAAATGCCATGACTAAAATCTTGCTCCTTAAATAATCTCGTAATTTTGCTGTACAAAAAACTTAATGCGATCGCTTATTACTAAAGTGATTGTTTAAAAGCGAGGTATGATTGATAGATTAAAGCTCTAAACCTGGTTTAATTTATCTACTCTAGAATTCAAAAAGCTTAGATGTGGTAGCTTAGAGCTTTTAGCTACTCGCGAAACGATTTGAAAATTGTACTCTCCTCAAGTCTCACTTTATAAGACAATAAACCTGTAGCGTAATATACGGTTGTATATTTTTTCTTAGTACAGTTGTATAGGTAATTTTTTAAGATGATTTTTTCTTCAATACTGAGCAGTTCAGTTGCTGTTTTACTCTATACAGAACTGTTATTTCTGATTATCTCGATTCGTAAGAGCGATCGCAGGACTTCTTTCATGTTTGTCTTGTGCAGAGAGTTTTGTTATCCAATCGGTACAGTTCATCCGCTAGACGACGCATTAGGGGCAGTGAAAAGATTAGCAGTAATCCTGGTCAAGGGATAGAAGTGCTGCTGGAGTAGTGGATTAAAAGTATTAAGTAGAGGCAAACGGCTGTTCCGTCCCTGCAGAAGTAGCAAGTATCAAGTTAATTTTTTATGACTCTATCTTTACCAATAAAAATAATGATTGTTGACAATCATGCGTTGCTGCGGGAGGGCATTCACTATCTATGTTTGACTACCAGTAATCTTACTTTAGTAGGAGAAGCAGCTAATGGTAAAGATGCCCTAGAACTATGCTATGAATTACAGCCAGATTTGGTGTTAATGGATTTGATGATGCCAGGAATGGATGGCATTGCCACCACAAAAGCGATTCGAGAGCAATGTCCCGAAATAAAAATTCTGATATTGACGAGCTTCATCACCCAGGATTTAGTCCGTCAGGCGATCGCAGCAGGGGCTAATAGCTTTGTTCTTAAAGATGCTTCCACAGAAGAGATCATTAACGCTATCCGCCTCACCTATCACGGTTTAACTATCATGTCCCCTGATGTGACAGAGATTCTCGCAGCTCCACCACCATCAGATGTAATTTTCACCCCTCGGCAACTTCAGGTGCTTAAGCTCATGATACAAGGACTGAATAATACCCAAATCGGTAAAGCACTGAGTATTAGTACTTATACTGCCCGCTTTCACGTCAGTGAAATTCTGAGTAAATTAGGTGTATCAAATCGGACGGAAGCCGTTTCTGTTGCTCTAAGTCGGAAAATAGTTCAAAGTCAAGATATGTGAGGATCAAGTTTTCTTGTATTGATATTTTCTTATTTGAAATAGATTTTGCGACATGAATGATTGTCACCTGTATAATTACTTGAATTTACATAGTAAAGTAAAAGACAATATTAGAAGTAAAAATCATGAAACGACGTGATGCGATAAAAAATCCTAGTAGTATAGCTGTATCGTCTGGGGTAGCTACCTCAATCTTGTCACCCCGCCTTGATATAGCTTTAATTCCAGAAGCGATCGCGTTTTTCTGGGATTATGCTAAAACATTGCTCTAAGCCAGAATCACCCTAATATTCCTCTATAATATCTTTCAATATTGGCTGTTATTCCCCATTAATTTGTACCAAAATATGGCGCTGACGAGAGCCATCTAATTCAAAGAATAAAATTGATTGATAAGTTCCCAATGCTAATTCTCCGTCAACAATCGGGATGATTTCAGTATTGTTTAGAGTCATTGCCATCAGGTGAGAGTGGGCATTTTTTGGTTCATCGGGAGGAACATCCCGTAAATGCAAATCGTTATGTAAATACTTGTCTGTAGGAGGAGCTAATTTTTCAAGATAAACTTGAATATCTTTGAGTAATCTCACCTCATATTCATTAATAGCTAAAGCTGTAGTGGTATGACGCACAAAAACTATGACATGACCATTCTTAATCGAAGTTGCTTCTAAGATTTCTTGGACTTGTGGAGTTATATTGTGGATGTTAATACCCAATTCTGTTTCTAGAGTAATAGTTCTATTGATTATGGTCATAGCAAGGAACGCTCAGATGTATACCGATTTTTGGGGCTCTACCAAACCTATGATGTAAAACTAATTGGAAAAAGCCAAGTTAAAAAACATCTTAGACTAAAATTATCAGCCACTAATCAATAGATAGGCTTATTCGAGAAGTATTGCAACCTAACCCCTTTTACTCACCATTACCTTAGGTAATTTCTGGTAAAGAATATACCATTGACGCTTGCGTAGCTCCGGGATGGGGGCTAAAGAGTGATTGATGAATTAGGATCACTAGTTAATCCTGTCTCTTGGTAAGGGGCTGTCTTTTGAGGAAACCTCAAAAGGAGGACGCGATGTCGGAGGTTGCCTCCGACATTTCAGCCGTCCGTCTTGTACGCCCCGTGCGCTAGCTTCGCGTCGCGCACGGGGCGTACCACCGCTCCGCATATCCTTTAGGGCGTCTCTTGGTCAGCATTCCCTTGCGTCTTACGCCGACGCGGGGTCTGACCGCTTCCCAAGTCGGGGAAACCCCTCGGGGCGCATCGCGATGCGCCCCTACAGGTGTCTGATAAATCTGATCAAAACTTGGTAAAAATATTTCGAGAAATCCCCTTAAGATTGCCAAGTCGTGTATTCTTAATAGTTGCGAAAAGAATTTTATTGTCATCAAGTGGGAAGACATTACTCACCCTACTTGATATTTGCTCAGTTTATATTCTCTTATAATATGAAAATTGTTTGTAGTCAAAGTGATCTCAAAGATCATCTTGCTTTTGTCAGTCGTGCAGTCCCTTCTCGTCCTGAGCCTATTGTCTTGGGAAATGTGTTACTTTTGGCCGATGAGGTCACTCAAAAAGTTACCTTGACAGGCTTTGATGGAAGTTTAGGCATTCGCAGCAGTTTTCACGCAGATATTAGCGCAAATGGCTCGATTACTTTACCTGCAAAATTGTTTAATGATATAGTAACTCGACTTCCAGAAATGGAAGTGACTCTTTCATGGGGAGAAGGTGATGGAGAAACGGGGAATTTAGTCGCGCTCTTGAGTTCAGCTTCAGGAAAATTTCAACTCAATGGCATGGATGCCGAGGAGTTTCCCGAATTACCGATCATCGACAACCAAGAGATCATTGATTTACCGATTTCAACAATGTTAGAAGGTTTAAAAGGTTGTTTGTTCGCTGCGAGTACGGAAATCTCCAAGCAAATCCTCACAGGAGTTCATCTTTCGTCCTCAGAAGACAATAGCGAATTTTTAGAATTTGCTGCGACTGACAGTCACCGTTTATCAGTTTTACAAGCTTTACTGAATCATGACGATGATGATGCTGAAGCAGCAGATACTGCAGAAGATGAGCCTGACATCAAACTTACAGATTTTGCCGTAACTATTCCCGCACGAGCTTTAAGGGAATTAGAAAAAATGTTGGCAGATGGTAGCGAAGCTAACAAAACCGTGAAAATTTGTTACGACGATACTCAAATTATGTTTAAGTTAGGGGAGCGCCTGTTAACTACTATGAGATTAACCGGGACTTATCCTCCTTATCAAAGATTAATTCCTGCTAGCTTTACTCGGAATCTAGTTTGCGATCGCAAAATGCTCTTAAGAAGTTTAGAATTAGTAGCAGTCCTGGCGCAAAAAAATAACATTGTCAAATTCACTTTAGATGGGACAAAAGGCGAACTGATCCTCTCTGTCGATGCTCAAGATGTCGGCAGTGCTACCCAATCATTACCAGCAGAAATTATCGGTGAGGATGTAGATATTGCTTTTAATATCAAATATCTCATGGATGGACTTAAAGCATTACCGGCAACAGATATCAAAATGCAATTAAATGAATGGAATCAACCAGTGATCTTTACTCCTTTGAATGGTTCTCTGATGACTTATCTAGTTATGCCAGTCCAAATTAGAAGTTAGGTTATGGCGGGCACTGCATGCACCAATTGGCAGATATTGGACATCGCCTACGGCTGCTTGTTATGTTCACCCTACTTTAGAGGATCATTAGTGATTAACGTCAGTTCGACGAAGTTGCGAGAAATTGGGTAGGGAATTGAGGTACACGAGGTGGAAATCCCATTGTATGAACAAGTAATTTCTCTATTAGAAAATCTTTAACTATGTTCGTCTAATTTATACAACAAGTCTTGTTATTGTTAAGTATTCTAAATTTTGAATGACTTTGCTTAAATGCAAATTAATGCATATTGTATATTTTTGGTAAAGCTTTTCTTAAATTTAAATAAATAACCGATACAGGATAATGACACAAGCAAATCCTCAAACATCATCGGAAACATTCCTCCGCCGAGGAGTAACACCAGAAAAGGCCATAAGTGTTTCTCGACATAACCTGGCTTCACATCAAGATCAATACATTTATTAAACAGTAAGTACGGAATTAGATTGAACACTTAGACCACTAGCTCAAAGAAGTTCCGACGGCAAATGATATTGAACAGTTAGTCACTAAAAAGGAAAAATTCAAATCCCGTCTCGACCAGTGGGAATTTTGGGGTGCTCGGGTGATTAGCAAACTAGGGTCAAAAGCAGCTTGGTCATTCAACATCAACGGGGATAAGACAGTTAAGGACATTAAGGGACAGCTTCCTGGAAAAATTGATATCGACCAAGTTTGGCCAGTGCAATTTTGGTTTGGCGGCTCGGATGGGGATCTTTTGGTGGGCTACATGTGCGGCAGCCTGAACATGCCGTTTACCCCCTTACTGAAATGATTAGAAGAAAAGCGTTTGTTGGTTAAAAATTTCCAAGCTAGAGAGGATTGAAAAACTAATGCATAAATCAAAATCGCGATCGCTGGTGAGAAAATGTCTATTGGTAATGATGATCGGCTTTTGTTTTTTCCTAAGCAGCTTGATCTATACCCCCAAAGCAAGCAGTGCTTACACTAACATAGATTCAGCCTGTCAAGGATTAGATATTGACAATATTGCCGAAATTTTAGCTAGTGAAGAACTATCCGCAGAATTTGCGCAAAATCAGAGCGATTGCTACGCCTGGGATTTGTTCATTGCCTTGAACTGGCCAGCTCAGCAAGAGAAACCTTGGCTACCCGATACTAACAAAGAAATTGGTGACCCCGAGGCAGTGGTTTGGGAAAGTTGGAAAGCAACCAGCGAAGTCTACTTACCGAAAGGCGCTCAACCTCAACCTTGGGAAACCCAGAAGCAAGTCCCGCTAGAAGTATTGCAAAAGGCAAAAGAGCTCGGATTGCCCCTTGATGAACCCTTTCAAAATATTGGTTTGATTCAACAGGTATCTGGTTTAGTTTTCAAGTCTAACGAAGATAATCAAGGTAATCTAATTCGCTATGAATTAGCGATGAATGCAAGCACCTTCGACTATATCTTGGGCGAAAATCCCTACCAAACAGGACTTTACAATATCAACGGTCAGAAAAAAGTGGCACAATCTTGCCAAGAAAGTCAGATTCTCGCTGGGGATTGTATTCAATTTAATTGGAATGCTAAGGAAATCAAAACATCCTGGTTATGGCTAGACAAAACTAACCCTAACTACGAAACTATCAACGATACCTACATAACCAGCAATGCTTATTATCAAGAAATTAAGAAAAATGGTCAGCCAGTAATCGATGGTCAAGGTAACCCTGTTTATCAAGTAGGTCGTGCCGCTCTTACAGGGATGCATATCACCTCTAAAGCATTACCAAAATGGGCCTGGACAACCTTTGAAAATGTCAACAATGCCAAATATACGACCTCCACAATTGAGTTGGGTATTCCAGAGGATGCACAGGCAGTCAATAGGCAAATTCGACCTCTCTTACAGGAAAAAGGGACTAAATATGCTAATTACGAATTAGTCGGAACTCAAATTGACTTCAACAAACCAACGCTACTGGCAAATTCCCAAATCGAATCTCATTTTCAGCATGCCTCGTCCTGTATTACTTGTCATGCCTTTGCCAGCATTACGACTCAAGATACGGGACCTTTTCGTCTGTCTTTTGTGGATACCAGAGGAGGTAATTTATCCTACTATGTCGGCGATCTTCCTCAAGAAACATTAGACCAGATTGAACAAAAAGAATTTATCCCTATGGATTTTGTTTGGTCATTGCGACTAGCTAAGCGCCAGCGTTAAGACTAGCAACTAATGCCGCTGCGCGGAAGTAATAAGTAATAAGTAATAAGTTAAGAGGACTAAACTGATGAGCATTCTATCTCTGCCTCGTCTCTACTTCACAGGAGAAATATTCTGGAATCCAGATACAGCTAACAATAGTGCTGCAAACTATAATGAATCTTCTAATCAGGTAACAACGCCATTGCCAGAAGGAGTTACCTATGATACCTACAAGCGATACATGATGACCTATCAAAAAGGTCAACTTCCTAGCGGTTGGAATTACTTTGGTGCCCACGGTTGTAACTTTGTAGACTACGAAAACACCTTAGCCCAAAAGACCAAAATTGTTGGGGGGACGATGGCTGACGGTAGTTATGTGAAGGATGATCTGATCCTTGGCAAAGGAGTTCAGATTGTGGGGAATATTTTTAATGATAAACCTACTCCCTGCCGCCTAGTTGATGTCGATCCCTATGCTTATTGGGCATCACAGATCTTTTTTGATCATTTGACTATTGGGGATCAAAAGACAGGGATTCAAGGGCCTCGACACCATCGAATGTACTCGTACTGGGTATCGCCAAATTCACGCAATTTAACTTTTACCAACGCTGAAGCTCCTAAAGGTGGTGCTGGAGCTGCGAGTGGTTTTTGTGGCGTGTGGCAAACTTCTATTCCTTTTGACCAGCTAACCATTACTAACGAAGAAGGCTCCGAGCTACTGGCAGCATTAACCGAAGCAATGAAGCAACCTGGGGCACAGGGGCTGATGATTCGTTTCTGTAGCTATCGAACTCTCTACTATCAAAATGGTCTACGCAACAAAATTTCCCAACAACCTCGCAATGACGAAGACTTAAGTAAGTTGTATTTAGCTGGTGAGATATTTGACAACCCTGCTTATTCTCTCGTGGTTGGCTCTATCGGGATTTGGAATCAGGAAGAACCTGCTACTGCTCCTGCTGGTCGCTACTTAGTACCAGGACCAAAAATCAGCCCGCAGAACAGCAGTCAGGAAATCCAACTCGGACCAATATTGGCACAATTGAACCGTAAGCAAAAGATTTTGAGTCTGGACTTAATCGATACCTTCCCTGAATGCGATCGGGCAGCTCACAAAGCGGATTTTGGCTCATTGAGAGTACAGCTCATCAATGGTGAAGCCGTCACTGATATTGCCACCCTCTCTTACAATGACTATAACAAGAAAGCCTATGAAACCCAGGCAGGCATTGTTGATATTCCCCTGAGTGATGAAAGTTTAGTTGAGAAAATCGAGACAGGTCAGTTGGTATTGTCGTTAAGGCAAGGCTTAAGATGTGTTAGGGCATTGGAAGAGCAGCTTTTTACGGCAGTCAGCGATGACAGGGGAGTTTATGTCGAACAGGATGAATTACCAACCTGCACAGTGCACGTTAGATACAAGGGTGTCTTGCCTCCTGCTGGGACACGGCTGCTGGTAGCTCAATATACCAATGGCTGGGGAATAATCTCTCCTACTAACTGGGCAACTCAATCGATGTCAGCCCAAAACAGCATGGTTCTTGAGTCAAAATTCATCACCCAAAACCAGTCTTCTAAGAATTCTGAACCGCAACAACCACCGTCTGGGCAGGTAGAGATCGCATCTGGGGAAGTCATTGACACAGATCACACCAAAGGCAAAATTTTTGAGGTTAACCCTGAGGGAATTGCAACCTTTACTTTGAGTGGAATTAGTCCAGGATGCTGCAATCTTCAGTTAATTCCCTTTGGACCTAATGAGCCAGTGCCTCAGACAAAGAAAGAAAATAATTTTCCTGGTTACTTCAACTACACAACGATTCGGGTCATGCCTTTCGACAATGACTTAGTTAACAAGCCAGACAATGAACTGACTTGGGAGTTCATGTATAACAACTTTTTCCGAGTTTATAACTTAATTTATCCAGTCATGTCAGAGGTAATTCCTTTAGACGATCGCACCTTAATGGAGGGGGCTTGGATGCAAATCAAGGCTGTACTTGGTGAGGATATCCAAGAAAATGGTGAAATTAAGAATAGTATGTGGGAAAGTACCATGTATATGTCAGTTACTCGCGATCTTTCCTTAGGTAAACGGAAATTGTTACAGCGTTGGTGCAATCTTGTATCCCGTGACGCACAGCCCTAGAACATCGATTAAGTAAGAGAATTTTACTGGTAGGGGGAATTAAACTAATTTGGTCTTCCCTACCAGCCAAAATCCGCCAGCAATCAACAAGACTAATCCAAAAGTCAGTAAGCTATTGTTAAAACTAGCAGCGGTTACCCCAGTGATTGCATAGAGTAGAGAAGCTGGTAAAGACCCCGCTAATGCTGCTAAAGCCATCCTGTGCCAGCTGATTTCCGATGTGCCAGCCATAATCACAATTGTCTCAGCTAGCAGAGGTATGGGACGGGTCACAATAATGGCTAATAAGCCCCATTTTTCGAGAAGTCGATTAGCTTGCGCCCGCTGCGATCGCGATATAAACTGATTGAGTAATGTCCCGCCCCTTCTGCCAATCAAAAATCCGATCAGGGCAGCGCTTAAGTTACCTATAAGGGACAAGAGGGCACCAAAAGCGATACCAAATAATGCCCCGTTAGCAATCATGATTAAACTTGAAGGAACTGGCAAGAATACATCTAGCGTGAGTAAAGTAACACCTATTACTGCGGTGTTAATACTCTTGGTTTCCATTAAGTAGCCTGGCTCAGTTAAAATCGGTAGATTCAGTCTTTCAACCATCAAAAACGTAAGCAGAAAAAACAGCAGCAGACAGCCGATAATAGTTAAGTATTTCTTCATAAAACCCTAAGCTGACAGGTTTAACTTTCGTAGCTAATAATTATTAATTATGGGCTTAGCTCATGATGATATTTCAACAGGATTTAGTATCGTATTTTAGCGCGATCGCTACCATTAATTCGATCTGTCTTGAAGATTAATATTGACTATACTTTCGCAGAAATTAACCCAGAAATAGATATTCTAAGCTGAAGAATTAAAGTTGGAAACTGGGAGCTTAGGCAGCTAGACGGATATAAGTTTTTAATAAAATACTTATGATTTTATTCTTTTTAGATATTTTCTCAATAGACAGAGACGAAGAAGTAGTCACTGGTTCAATTTTTAGTTAACTTAGATTACTCTTTCTTGACAATCGATATGACTGGAAAATTAGCATTATCAAACGCTACTTAAACAACGTAGTTTAGTTAAAATAGGGTATTAATCCACTCTCTGAAATCTTGGCTGTGCCAAGATTTCAGAGAAACATTCTGCGTATAGGTAAATAACTTTTTTAAAGGCTTTTTTTATGACTAAATGACCAAAGATTAAATATATCTTAACCATTATTTATTTGTACAGTTAGTTGTGGTATGTATAAATCATGGACAATAAATGAAAAATACTTTCAACAACTAGAATGTTGTTTTAATTAATTCCTCTTAATAATATCAACCAAAAAATTACCTGAATTAAGAATAGTATTCAATAATTTATATTCCAATAAGAGCCTTTAAAATAACGAATTAGGGGAGGATGAACAGCGAGCCTAACTATCGAAAAAAAAGCTTCAAAAAATCAATAAATGGGGTTTTACCTTCATTGGAGGAACGCCCGAAAGGCCAGAAGATGAGCTAAATCGAGATAAATTGGCGCGACTAGTAGACCAGAAACAATTGGTGAGGGAACAGTTATTTCCCCTATCAACTACCGAGATTGGCGATCGCGTTGTGCTCGCTCAAATTCTCAGTGGTCAAAACCTGGAACATCGTCTGAGTCAGATGGGTTTAACTCTCGGCTCAGAAGTTCAAATTATTATTAAGACTCATAGTGGTTCGGTAGTTATCTGCATCCAAGACAAGCAAATTGGCTTGGGGGCAGGAATGGCTAATCAAGTGATGGTAACTTTGGTTGCCGAGCAGTAGGGAGCAGGGAGGCGCAGTCCTAAAGGATACCGCTGCCCCTTCGGGTAGAGCTTCGCAAGCGCATAAGGGAGCAGAGAAGGCGGGGAGAAACTAAAAAGATAAGGGAGTAAAGAAAATGGAATACGGAAATAGCAACAACGGACAACATCGAGATCGACATCGAGGAGGCAATCAAGTAGGAGAAGGGGGGAATCGCCATCGAAAACGCTCCATCATGACATTGGCCAAGGCGCGGTCAGGCGATCGCCTGTGGATTGCTGGCTATGAAAGCAAAGATGGGGTTAATCGACTAGTAGGTATGGGGTTAGCTCCAGGGATGGCTATTGAAGTCGTCAAGACTGTTGCTGACAATCTAGTTGTTGCCGTGGGGGAAACTCGCATCGGAATTGATGGCGCAATGGCAAAACAAATTTTAGTTTCCGATCGCCCCTTTGATTATTTAGTAGAAGTGCAAGAGGTTAATCAAGATATGGCAAGTAGTACAACCACTCTAAGAGATTTACAAGTCAATCAGCAGGGGAAAGTAGCCCTTTACGAGGCAACTGATGACACAGCCAAAAAAGCTTACAAGAAGAAATTACTGGCAATGGGTTTAACTCCTGGAACAGAATTTACCGTCACTCGTGTTGCCCCTCTGGGAGATCCCGTAGAAATTTTAGTACGAGGCTTTAAATTAAGTTTGCGCAAGGACGAGGCGTCGGCGTTGGTAGTTGAGGAATTGAATTAATTATTAAGTAAGAGATAAGAGGATGAAAAAACAGACAATAGCCTTAATTGGTAATCCTAACTGTGGAAAAACCACATTATTTAACGATCTCACAGGTGCTAATCAGCGCACGGGAAATTGGCCTGGAGTAACGGTTGATCGCAAAGAGGGTAAATACAACTATGACAACATAGAAATTACCGTTGTTGATTTGCCTGGAGTTTATTCTTTAGATGCCGAAGATGAAAGCACGGGACTAGATGAGCTGATTGCGAGAGATTATCTCTTGTCTGGGGAAGCGGATTTAATCATTAATATTGTCGATGCTTCTAATTTGGAACGCAACCTCTATCTAACCACTCAGATTATGGAGATGCGTGTGCCTATGGTCACAGCGTTGAATATGATCGATGTAGCTCGGGAAAGAGAATTAGAGATTGATAGTGATATTCTGTCCCAAAGATTGGGTTGTTTTGTGATCCCAATCAGTGCTTTTTTGGGAGAAGGGATCGAGATCCTCAGAAGCAAAATTAATGAATTGATCGATAATCCTGGGAATCTGCCAACGGTGGTAGCTTACCCAGCAGTAATTGAGGATACACTAAGCCAAATTGAACCATTAGTCAGGGCAAAGGGACGAAATCAAAAGATTTCTACCCGATGGTTTGCCCTCAAACTATTAGAATACGAAGACCGCTTAGCTCCTGAATTAAAAGGTAAAGAATTAGATCAAATTGTTATTGAAAATCGTCGTAAGATTCACCAACTATTACACGAAGACATCGATATTATTGTTGCTGATAGTCGCTACGGTTTTATTCGTAGCCTAATCCAAGGTGCAGTAAGACAAACTAGAGATATTAGTAGTACCAGATCCGACAAAATCGACCAATTTGTTCTCAATCGTTGGATTGGCATCCCCCTGTTTTTAGTGGTGATGTACTTGATGTTTTTCATCGCTATCAATATCGGTGGGGCATTTATTGATTTCTTCGATATTTCCGTTGGTACGGTGTTTGTCGATGCGCCGCAAGCTTGGTTAGAGTCTCTCAATGCCCCAGGATGGCTCATCGGTTTCGTGACTTCTATCGGCGGTGGGGTGCAAACCGTAGCTACTTTTATTCCCCAAATTGGCTTACTGTTTGTTATTCTCTCGATTCTCGAAGATTCGGGTTACATGGCAAGGGCAGCCTTTGTCATGGATAAATTGATGCGGTTGGTGGGATTACCTGGTAAATCTTTTGTCCCGATGCTGGTAGGTTTTGGCTGTAATGTACCGGCAATTATGGCAACGCGAACTCTCGAAAATAGACGCGATCGCTTGATGACTATCATGATGAATCCCTTTATGTCCTGCGGGGCTCGATTGCCTGTATATGCCTTGTTTGCTGCGGCTTTCTTCCCGCGTAATGGACAAAACCTGGTTTTTGGTCTGTATTTAATTGGTATTGGGGCTGCTATTTTTACTGGATTAGTTATGAAAAACACGATCATGCAGGGAGAAGCCTCACCCTTTGTGATGGAATTACCGCCCTATCATATTCCTAAGCCCAAAGGAGTTGCCATCCGTGCTGGGGATCGACTAAGGGCATTCTTGCTCAAAGCGGGCAAAGTAATTGTCGTGATGGTGGCAATCTTGGGTTTGTTAAACTCTGTGGGTACGGATGGCTCTTTTGGTCAACAAGACAGCCAAAATTCGATTTTATCCGCTACTAGTCAAGCGGTAACCCCCTTACTTGCCCCGATGGGGGTGCGCCAGGAAAATTGGCCCGCTACCGTAGGTATTTTTACAGGAGTATTTGCCAAAGAAGCGATGGTGGGTTCTCTCGATTCTCTTTACGGTCAATTAGCAGCCGAAGAAGCAGGAGAAGAAGTAGAAGAGGCAGATTTTGCCTTTTGGGATGGCATTCGTGAAGCTTTTGCGAGTATCCCCTCTAATTTAGCCGATTTGGGCAATCAATTGCTCGATCCTATCGGCTTAAATATTGGGGACGTACAAGATCGAGAAGCTGTTGCTGAAGAACAAGAAGTCGCATTAGGTACTTTTGGTCAGATGTCAAAAAGATTTGACGGGACTACAGGAGCCTTTGCCTATCTCTTATTCGTGCTGATGTATTTTCCTTGTGTTGCGGCTACTGGGGCAGTTTACCGCGAAACTAATTTAGGTTGGACAGTGTTAGTTGCCCTGTGGACTACAGGTTTAGGTTATTGGGTAGCGGTCATGTTCTATCAAATTGCCACTTTCGCTCAACATCCCGGTTCTTCTCTAGCTTGGATTATCGGTGGTGTGGTAGCTATGGCAGGAACAATTTTCTTCCTCAAGCGCACTCGGAGTCCTCTGAGAGTTTCTGGCGATCGCAGTGCCAGAGAAAGTCCACAGCAGAGAGCAAAAACCACAACTCGTGTTTAAAAAGTACTTAGCATTGCTCTATTTCAAGGCTATCAAACAGAATTAAATTAACAGTAACAATGTCTTCTGCCTCTGTGACCAATACGATGTCGCTTTCTTCCTTGATGTTGGTAAACGGTCTAATTTCGCCAAATTCACTAATTACTAACCGATAGGTTGCTCGGGCTTTATATTCATCCTGAAGGGCTTCAACTAGAGCTTTTTGTAAATCATCTAGCATAAAATTCTGCCTCGAAAGCTAATTTTGGGTTTTGTCAAGTTCTACTAATAATTTTAATATGGTTAATTCAAAGGAAAAACCTGAGATGCTGAACGAATTAATAAACTTACCTTGGTCCCTATTTCAATTGAATTACTTAGGCTAGTACGAGCATATACATTTTGACCTGAAGGTGTTGCCAAAATATAGTAATATTCCCTACCTAAAAACTGTCTGCCGGTAACTACTATTTCAGACTTTTCGTCAGGCGTTATGGCAATATCTTCTTGACAGAGCATCAATTCTCCGCGATCGCAATTGAGTCGCTGATGATTAGAAGCCAGAGTTACTGTTCCTAGTTCTGTTTGCCAGTCTTTGCCGACTCTTTGGGCGGGGAGGAAGTTCGCCTGCGTGACAAATTCTGCCACAAAAGGTGAAGACGGCTGAGTATAGACTGTCTCTGGCGTTCCTATTTGTTCTAATTTCCCTTGACACATGACGGCAATGCGATCTGAGATCGCCAATGCCTCCTCGCGATCGTGGGTGACGAAAATCGCCGATATACCCGCAGCTTTTAAAATCGAACGAATTTCCGTTCTTAGTCTTTGGCGAACTTGAACGTCAAGATTACTTAGCGGTTCATCTAATAAAATCAAGGCAGGTTGGGGAGTTAAAGCCCTAGCTAGAGATACTCGTTGTTGTTGACCTCCAGATAGTTCATGGGGATAGCGATCTTCTAAGTCCTCAAGTCCTACTAATTCTAAAACTTCTTGGACTCTGAACTTGATTTGTTGGCGAACAACAGAACTCAGTCCAAAGATCTTATTGTTTGCAGTTTGCTGACACTTTAAACCGAAAGCAATATTTTCTTCTACTGTTAAGTGTGGAAATAAAGCATAGTCTTGAAAAACCATTCCCGTGTTACGTTTTTCAGGGGGTAAACAGTAAGAGCGATCGCTAACTAGTTTGCCGCCGATTGCGACATTTCCTTGAGAAATAGTTTCAAAACCAGCAATTATTCTTAATAACGTAGTTTTTCCACAACCAGAAGGCCCCAATAACCCCAGTAACTCTCCCTGTTCTAAACTAAAACTCACATTGTCTACCGCGAGCTCTTTACTATTGGGAAAGAGTTTGACTATATTTTGCAGTTCGAGTATTACTGGATGCTCCATGTTGACTGAGATGATTAAAAATCAGAATATTTCTCAATAATTAGATATTGATAATATCATTAATACTCATACATATTTATTTTAAAGATTAAGCTCAAGCAATTTCTTATCAAAAATTAATTGAGAATAATTTACTTTATCTTTCTGTATGACGCTGCAACCCATTATTAGTCTGCTTGAGGGTGATTTTAGTGATTACTTTGGCGATCGCGCCAATTGTGAACTACTTTTGACGCTTGCGCAGCTCCGGGATGGGGGCTTTCAGTGATTGATGAATTAGGATCACTAGTTAATCCTGTCTCTTGGTGCGCGTTCCCAAGTCGGGGAAACCCCGACGGGAGACCTGACGGTAGTCGCTGCGCGGACGCACCGCTTTTATTTGAGCCCCCGTTCCCGCCCGAAGGGGTATCCTTTAGAACGCCCAAGGAACGCGCGAGTTTGACTCTTCAAATATTGCATTTGGTCGGAAAATGATTATCTATTAAACTATTTATTTCTCCTTCACTAAAACATTTATAACGATTTTTACCTGGCAAAACAACTAAATTTGGTGCTGATTTACAACGTCCCATACAGCCAGTCTTTTTGACAGTTACACTATCTTCTAAACCTTGTTCTCGTAATTCCTCTGTTATTTTTTCATAAATGGCTTTGCCGCCTCTTTTCCAACAAGAAGATTTTTTACAGAGTAGAATTTTACCTTTTGGTTCTGAATTCGCGCTATTGGCTGCCGTAATACTACTTTCGAGAATCCCACCGTTTTCTGATGCTGTGTCGAAAAATTCCAGGTCAAAAGGTGAAGGACTAGGGCTTGGTGAAAGTACGTTAATTTGCTCTATTTTTAGTTTGATTTTGGCTTTTTTTGGGCAAATATCAGCTTTTCCTTTGACTTCCAACTTAACGTTAGGATAAAGCTGACAATTTAATCTTTTATGTAATTGGTGAGGAATCTTAAAGCAAAAATTCCCTTTTGGGGTTTTTAATTCAAAACTTTTAACCTTGCCATTTTTTTTCAAGGCAAATTTACTAGCTGTACCGACTAAGTGGAATTCTGGAGCAGGAACTGAGCATCTAATCATCTTTTGTCGCAATTAGTAAACAACTACTTAGAACTATTCCTAATTAAATTGAGGGTAAATTGAGATTCAGCTTACTTTGCCTAGGGCTTATTAGTTTCTCTTTTTGAAATGCCAATCTAGAGCTATAAGTATGGTTATTTATTGGACAAAGTGGGTAATCCACTTGTAATACTGCCTTTGAGAATTGGTTTCCTTAACTTAACCATAGCTGGAAAAACAACTCTTACCACCGAAATTTATCCGTGAATAATTCATCTTTCACTATTGCATATTTTGGGCATTAATCTCAAAATACTAATTGTTTAGAATCTTTTGCTAAAGTAGATGCCTTATATTCAGACTCCTTTCTCTCAAGCTATTTTTAAGATGTTTGAAAATTTAGATTTTTACCTTGAGAGGAATTACAATAATCTTCCCAACGAAGCTGTTAAAGTTTATCTTTTTGGCGGATGTGCAATACATTTGCATATCGGCAGTAGGGCTAGTAACGACATAGATGCCGAGCTAGAGCCAATCCAAAAGCTAAAACCTGTCAAATTATTAGAATCTGCTATTAAAGCTGTAGATTTTAATGATGAAGAAGGTGACTATTGTATCCTAGATTTTGATGGCAATTTTAACCCGACTATTACTCCTATTCACCCAGATTACAAAGAAAGATCCTCATTACTACATACAACTAAATCACAGCTAGTTTCTCTCTATTTAGTTTCTGCTGTAGATATAGCAGTTTCCAAACTAGGGCGGTTTGTATCTATTGACCAAGAAGATATTATTAGCTTGTTTCAAAACAAAATGTTTACTATAGAAGACTTCATGGAGACTGCGGAAGAAGCAAAAAAATATTATGGCGTAGCTACTGATAAGCTAGAATTTAATTTGACTGCTCCCCGCCCTAAAAGGAACGGGGATTCTTGCTTCAACGAAACTTGCCTAGAGGTGAGAGCATCACCTCCTCGGTAGCGGTTTCTCCACAAGCTATCCCCATTT
>JAAUYH010258253.1_pt1 | contig 20621 bp, 10 predicted proteins | sample 7278061 | NCBI WGS metagenome assembly JAAUYH01 (sample SAMN14350203, study PRJNA611818) | marine sediment metagenome | isolation source: surface marine sediment (0.6m) | place: French Polynesia: Moorea | collected 2018-08 | reverse complement strand
GCCAAAATTCCCCTAACACCTGCTACCTAAAACCTAACACCTGTCGTCACCGAGAATTATAACTTTTTCAGCAAGCCCTATTTAAGATCGCAATTAATCAGACGAGCTAAAAAGTAGTTAGTCATTTTTGAACCATAAGGGGAATTCCACCATCTGGAAGGATGACAAACTCCTGACATTGGTCAATATTTTGAATTTTTATTAGTTTATCAAGTCTCTCATTACTTTTTCCAATTGGTATTATTTCTTCGTTCGGATTAAAGTAATAATTTACCAATTTATTAAAAACATATCCTTGAGGGGTAGGGAGTAATCAGTAATCAGTAATCAGTAATCAGTAATCAATGATCGCAAATAAGTCGATCGCGCCTAGTCAGATGAGAGTTATTTTTGAGATAAGCAGAAAGTCGATCGCAACCCTGGGTTAATAGACTATCTAGATTTAAATTCCAGAGAATTAAACCTTGTTGTTCGTCGGCACTAATCAAAGTGCGATCGCTAAAGGCAAGAGTGTTGACTGGGGAGGTATGTCCTCTTAGAGTTTTGAGTAAAGTATGATCGGACGAAGCATGCCAGAGTTTAATCGTGCCATCTGCACTACTAGAGGCTAAAATACTCCCTTCAGGATTAAAATTAAGACCAGTTACTCCATTTTGATGTCCTTTGAGAGTGGTTAGTAAAGATGCTTCTTTTCCTAGCTGATTAATTTGCCAAAAGCGAATAGTATTATCCCAACTACCAGAGACGAGAGTATTACCATCAGGGCTGAAAACTAAAGTGGAAATAGCTAAATTATGTCCAGATAAAGTTTGTAATAACTCACCTTCTCTACTCCACAGTTTGATAGTTTGGTCATAACTACCAGATGCGAGTATTCTGCCTTTGGGGTTAAAAGCAAGGGTTTTAATACTATCTTGATGGTCTGTTAAAGTTGCAATCAGTTCTGTTTGCTCATCAATTATTGACCAGAGTTTGATTGTTTTATCTTCACTACCAGAAGCGAGGACATAGCCTTTTTTGTCCCAACCAAAGGCAATACTCTGAATGCCATCTTGATGTCCCTTGAGAGTAGCTATAAGACTCTTGTCTTCCATCCGCCAGAGTTTAATAGTTTTATCCCAACTAGCAGAAGCAAGGATACGTCCATCAGGACTAAATTGGATTTGAGTAACGGTAGATTCGTGTCCTGGTAGGGTGAATAGTAATTCTCGGCTATTATCGGGGTTTTTGTGCCATAATTCAATTTCTCCATTCCATCTCGTAGTAGCAAAAATTTCTGGGGAGATAGGAGAGACAGCAATACTGTAAATACCACCATTTTCTAAAAAAGCAGGTTGGCGGACTTGCCATAATCTGACCGTTTTATCGGTACTAGTAGATGCTAGAGTATTGCCGTCAGGATGAAAACTCAGGCTTAAGACTTGTCCTCCGTGTCCATTCAGACTTTGCTGCCAGATACCATCAGCATTCCAGATATTTACCTGACTATTTGCTCCTGCTGTCGCCAATAATTTTCCATCAGGACTATAGCTAAGAGCGTTAATTTCTTCTCCAGTCGGAAAATAGGTAATTAAACTGCCATCTGTTACTCGCCACAGTTTGACTATTCCATTTTCACAAGCTCCAGATATTTTGCTTCCATCAGGACTAAAGGTTATTTGTTTAATTCTTCCTTCATCTCCTTGGATATTTTGGAGTTGTTGATTACTATCTTGGTTGACAGACCATAATTTAATTGTGCCGTCTTCCCCACTAGAAGCTAGCAAATAATCAGATTGAGTGTGATTAGGCGCAAAAGTTACATCATTCACCCAACCTTGATGAGCAGATAAAGTATGGATATTTTTACCATCTAGTTGCCAAATTTTGATACTACCATCACGACTAGCTGACGCTATCATGTCATCTTGAGGACTAAAAGCAACACTAGTTACCCAGTCTTGATGTCCTTCTATCTGGAGTAAAGATTTAACTTCATTATTGTTGGCAATACTCCACAATCTAATTGTATTATCAGCACTGGCAGAAGCAAGCAATTTACCATTGGCTGAAAATGCTAAAGCGTTTACTCGGTTTTGATGCCCTGTTAAAGTAGAGAGCAATTTACCATTACGATGCCAAATTTTAATAGTTCGATCGCTGCTAGCTGTGGCAATTAATTCTCCATCAGGACTATAACTAACTGCATTTACTCTTTGACCATGATTTTCTAAGCGATTTAATTCTTGAGTACCTTCTACTGTTTGTTGGAGAGTGCCAATAGTTTCTAATTTAATTTTCTGCCAACTATTACGACCAACTAAAGTTTCTCCCCAACTATTAATTTGCTGGAGTTGTTTTCCTGCTTTAACGCTAGTTTGCAAAGATTCTAGTTGCTGATTAGATAAGAGTAGAGATTCGGAAAAAGCATTGAGTGCGGAGATATTTTCTATTTGTGCTAGTATCTTCTGCCGATAAGCTAAACCAGCAAAAGTTGTGGCTAATAACCCTAGAATTCCTAGAGTAGCTGCCATCATTTGGGTTTTTCTGAGTCTTTGTTTATTTTCTTGTTCGATTTTTGTCCTTTCATCTAAACCACAGACAATAAATTCTTGTGCCAGACTAGTTAATTCATCTGTGTATTTCAGATAAAGCTCTTCTGCTTCTGCTAACCGAACTCCCCGCAGGAGAAAATCTGGTTGTCGGTCTTTTTGTTGCCACAGTAAGGCTGATTGTTCAATTTGTCTTTGCGATCGCAATCTGGCACGGTTTTCTTCTAGCCACCAACGTAAAGTTGACCAATGACGGATCAAAATTTCGTGAACTACTTCTACAGTTACTTCTTGCTGCATTGCTTCTAGGAGTAGTTCATCATCATCTGGGGGAAGATCTCCACTCCTACTTTGTCCTAAATCAATTCCGCGATCGAGATTAACCACTACAATTTTAGCGGTAGTTAGGGCAGCAAGGGTTCTTTCTACTAGGGGTAAGGGATATTTGGTGACGATAAGCTCTGATTTACTCACCCGACGGCGAGTATCTTCTGTTCCTTCCCCTAACTGAGTTAGATTCATAAATATCCATCTAGCACAGTCTTGGGCTTCAGGATCGAGATTTTCGTAGGCTGATTGTGCTTGTCTTTCTAAAGAGCCTTTAATTCCTCCTAGTTGCTGATAGGTAGCTAGGGTTAATTTTCCTCCTTGGCGACGTTCCCATAACTGTTGTAAGACAAATTGTAGTAAAGGTAAATCCCCTGGAGAACGATCTAATTCTTTGAGTAACACTTCCACTAACCCTGCTTCAACTCTCAGTCCTACTTGTTCGGCAGGTTTGATTATGGCACTGCGATAATTTTCTTCTGTCAGATAAGGAGGAACTAAAACACTAGATTGTTGCAGAATTTTGGCTAATTCGGGTATTTCTAGACAAGCAGCCGTAAAATCTGCCCTTACAGTCAGGATTAGTTTAAAGCGATCGCTGGCATATTTTACCGCACCTAAAATTAGTTCTAGAAACTGTTGTCGATCGATGGTTTGTGCGAGGGTAAATAGCTCTTCAAACTGATCTATTACTAAAACTACCATCGGTTCAGGGCGATTGCGCAACCATTGCACAAATCCTTCTACTCCCTGATATAAGAGTCCTTCTATTTGTAATTTTTGGTGAGCTTGTTCTTTAGTTGTCCCACAATCTACTAAAATTTTGGTTAAAGCTTGTAAGGGTTTAGCAGAAGGACGAAAACAACCAATCCACCATTGTTCGCTCCCTGGCACTTGTTTACCCTGGCGCAACTGAGCGATAATTCCTGCTTCTACTACCGAAGATTTACCACTACCAGAAGCACCTACCAAAGCTAAAGTTGACTGATGGCTAATGTGATTGAGTAATTTTTGGACTAAGCTCTCTCTACCATAGAAATATTGGGCGTTTTCTTCTGTAAAAGCTTGTAAGCCCATATAAGGACATAAATTTAGTGCAAACGCTCCTGAATCCTCTATCTTGTGTCCTGTTCCTCTTCCTGGTAAAACCTCGATCGCACCTCTAATACCTGATAATCGCATCTGAGGTTTAATTTTTGTTCCTGCTAGCTGTACTTGTAGTTGACTAATCCAAGCAGCAACGGGTAATCCTTTGTGAAGATCGGCTTGTTTAAGGGTGGTTAATAAGGCATGGGTAAACTGTTGGGGAACATTTAAAGGTGCAGCAGCAGCAATAATAAATTGTCCTAATTCCGACTCTAAGGCTAAATCTTCTACCCACTCAGCTAAAGAAGTAGCACCAGGACAGTCTAAAATAATAATCTGTTGAGTACCTTGGCAATCTCGTAATAATTTTCTGAGCCAAGAACGACTTAAACGCAGTCCTTGTTTTAAGACTAGCCAAGATTCCCCTGAGTCTGTTTCTTCAATTTGTCCCCGCAGATATAATAGAGCAGTAGTTGCTTCCCCTTCGATAAAAGTTTCGGTTTGCGCGCCTACACTCAAACAAGCTTTAATGGCTTTTTTTACTTCTGACCAAGGTTTACTCCTTTGCGGAAAATAGTTTAGAGCAAATTTACCTGTACCTTGCCATATTTTGCTCAAAGCCAAAGTGAATTTACTATCACTCAGTCCATCAACAACTAGAGCTTGACGAGGATTAGCAGTTGAAACAGCAGGCGATCGTTTGCCCAAAATTACTTTACCAAATCCTTCCATAATCCGCTTGGGAGTCTGCAAAGGATATTCTGACTGAAGTTGTCTTTCTCCCCGACTACTTTTTTGTTGATTAATTAAACGAATCTGTTGATTAGTTTTATCGATATACCGTAAAGTTTGATGGTAAACATATTGATAGAGAGCATCCGCTTCGATTGTTCCTTGAGCATCCGCAGCTTCTCCCCTTAAACCCCGCATGAGATAGTAAGTAAATACTCCATGCCCTAATTCTGGAAACTCCCAAGACTGCTGAGTTTGATCGCAAGAAAGGAAAGCATAAAAACCTTGACTCTGAGCAGCTTTCTTCCGTAATACCTTGACTAACTGAGGAGTCGGATTAGCTAAAGATTTAGGTTTAGGCTTACTCAAACTGCCTCTTAAAGTCATTCCTCCACTATGACAAGCATCCAACCAAACTATTTGCTGACTAGCGCGACAATCACTTAAAAATCCTAATAATTCTTTAATCGCTAAGCCTGTGGTAGTCAACTGCGCTTTGATAGTATCTGCTAAACAGAGAAAAACTTGTTGAGTTTGTGGATCTAAAACACCGTGTCCAGAAAAATATAAAAGAATAGTATCTTCTGGTTGGGCATTGGCGACGATGTGTTGTAGATTTTGGCGCAATGTCTCTAAATTTGGCTGTTGATTACTAAAATCATGAAGAGTAATTACTTCTCTGGCTCTAAAAGATTGAGTTGCTTCCTTGAGAGCTTCCCCTAAACCTTGACAGTCTAGGGCTGAATATTGCAGAGATGGTAAATTGTCATCTTGGTATCGATTAACTCCTACCAAAACAAGCCATAACCTAGCTAAGCCTTCTAAACTAGAAGAATGAAGACGACTTTTCTCAACTATACGAGGACACATGTATTTTTTCTCGCCTAACAACCATCGCAATGATTTTGAGTTTATTACGTTTAGCTTTCAATTTTTATGCAATATCAATTAATTGGCAAATTACTCATTTTCTCTAAATCTAATACCTGAGCCAATTCTGCTTCCGTGATTAATCCTTTGGCTAAAACTATCTCCCGAATTGATTTACCTGTTTCTAAAGACTCTTTAGCTACCGCAGCAGCATTGAGATAACCAATGTGAGGATTAAGAGCAGTAACTAAAGCCAGACTACCTTCGGCATATGACAAACATCGATCGCGCCGAGCAGTAATACCAGCTAAACAACGCTCACTCAAAGCTTTAATTGTATTACCTAAAATTTCAATACTGTGAATGAGATCGTAGGCAATAAGAGGCATCATCACATTTAATTCTAATTGTCCTGCTTGAGCAGCCAGAGCGATCGCGCTATCATAACCCATAACTTGAAAACATACCATGGAAGTCATTTCTGCCATGACGGGATTGTATTTTCCAGGCATAATCGAAGATCCTGGTTGTACTGGGGGTAATTGTATCTCTTTTAAACCTGTTTTGGGCCCTGAGTCCATCAAGCGTAAATCATGGGAAATTTTGACTAAATCTTGGGCTAAGTTCCGTAACGAGCTAGAAACACTTACCATCGGTGACATACTTTGCATTGCTGCCATTAGATGGGGTGCTGGTTGCAAAGGTTTACCGATAAATTCTGCTAATAATTCAGCAACTCTGTAACGATAGTTGGGATGAGTATTTAAACCTGTTCCTGTTGCACTTCCCCCTAAACCAAGATTATATAAGTCTTGTTCGGCGGTTTTAATTCTCCGCTGATGCTCCCTTAAAATTTGTGACCAAGCGCGAAATCCCTCCCCTAATCTCACAGGAACGGCATCTTGCATATGGGTACGACCAGATTTTACTATATCTTGGAATTCATCTGCTTTAGTTTGTAGGGTCGCGATCGCCATATCTAAAGCAGGATATAAAGAATGTTCTAATGCCAGTAAACTACCAACTCTAATTGCTGTAGGGATCACATCGTTAGTAGATTGACCATAATTAACATGATCGTTAGGACTAACCTTTTTATAGTTTCCTTTTTCTTTACCTAAAATTTCTAAGGCACGGTTAGCTAATACCTCATTGATGTTCATATGATGGGATGTACCCGCACCAGCTTGATAAACATCCACTACAAACTGATCCCTAAATTGCCCTTTGAGAATTTCATCCGTAGCTTGAACAATTGCCTGACTAATATCTATCGGAATACAATCTAATTCACCATTAGCGATCGCGGTAGCTTTTTTAATTAAAATACAAGCATCAATATAAGTAGGTAAAGGCTTGATTCCACTAATCGGAAAATTTTCGATCGCCCGCAGAGTTTGAATTCCATAATAAACTTTTGTGGGAATCTGTTTTTCTCCCATCGAATCTTTTTCGATACGGTAGTTAGAGTCTTTTATTTCCTTCATAGTGTGAGTTAATGCTCAAATTTACAAGACTTACATACTAAGTTTTTGGTCAAAATCGGCAAAAAATCTCCTGATATTTACATAAATTTATTCTTTGGTGTTTTTACCGATGGAGGCATAGACAATAAAGTATAGATATTATATACAATGAATTATGTATGCAAAATTAGTCATCCATCATTTTGTACTTCAGTAACATAATGGTTGTTACAAATTCAATAAAAATGTAGCCGATCCCCAGAAAAATACATTGATTTTAATAGTTTTGCCTATCGAGCGAACTATATTGTCAGAGGAAATTCCCGCGATCGCAATATAATTTCAGCCAATAGGGATAATGGTGTCGATCTAGGTGAGGAAGGGACAAAAGGCAATCGAGTTGAAGGCAACTAGATTATTCTTGATGCCACTAGTATTAAGTCTGTAGGCAATAATGATGACATTTAAATTAAAGATAGCCCTTCTTTTGTCATTTTGAGGTCAAACCTTGATTTTTTGTGAGCTAGAATAACCTAAATTCTTCAAAAATCCCTTGAGTGACAAAAGAAAGTTAAATGCAAAGACAACTTATTTCTAATACTTATATCATCAGTGCTACAACTATTAATCTGAAAAATGGTGATAATTCCGAATTTTCTTCGGCTTTTTTGTCAGGTAATTCTCATCAGAAATAAGCAGGAAAATCCAACAATCTTAATTGAAATGAGGTATAGTTTGGCACGCTTGTTTTTGCTGATTGCGATCCCATAATCTAATTTAACTACAAACTAGTTACTAGATTAATTGCCAATTTAAATATATTTCATAACAAACGCAAATTGCTATAAATTATTTTTTGAAGGTAAGCTCTGGGTTTACCCCTATAACGCATTTATTATTAGTATTTTTGAGTACAATATTTTTCTACAGTTTCTCAGAACTAATATATAAGTATATATTGGTATAAATAACTTTACTGACTATAAACTAGCAAAAAGCTTTAAATTCAATCCTTATCAGTTTTTTACAGTAGTAATAAAGGCGGTCGTTCTTATTATGAGTAACTAATTATACTTATTGAGCATTTACTCCTATTCAATATATTTCTGATTTAAATAGATAGAACAATCTAAATAGAAAATAACTAATAATTTTGTTTTGGATTGAGTACAGAAATGCTTAAGAAAGAAAACTAGATTAAAACTTTGCTAAAAAAAAAATTTTTTGTTATTGGTCGAGTCCATTTTGAAGTTGAGTAACTTATTACACTGAAAAATTCTAAATAGTTAAATAAATTGAAACAGAGGAGAATAATTTAATCAATTGAGCTTTGAATTAGTTAGGGAAGCAATTAGTTATTGGTGGTAAGTAAGTAACTATTAATTGGTGCATTAAAGAGGTAGGAAATGGTAATAAGCATTGAACAAAAACAAAAGCGTTTAACGATACAAACGGTAGAAATTGCCCCAGATACGATGGCAATTCGATCGCTAGATTGGGATCGCGATCGCTTTGATATTGAATTTGGACTGCAAAATGGTACAACCTACAACTCATTCTTAATTCGGGGAGAAAAAACAGCTTTAATTGATACCTCCCATCGAAAATTTCGTCAGCTTTATCTAGATAACCTGGCAGAAATAATCGCTCCATCTCAAATTGATTATCTAATTGTTAGTCATACTGAACCAGACCATAGTGGCTTAGTCAAAGAGATTATTGAACTAGCACCAAAGGTGACAGTGGTGGGAGCAAAAACGGCAATCCATTTTATGGAAAATTGGATACATCACCCTTTTGAACGAAAAATAGTCAAAAATGGCGACCAAATCGATTTGGGAAAAGGACACATTCTCGAATTTGTTAATGCCCCTAACCTTCATTGGCCTGACACCATTTTTAGCTATGATGCTAAAACTCAGGTGCTTTATAGTTGTGATGCTTTTGGTATGCATTACTGTTCAGATAGTGTCTTCGATCGAGATTTAGCCGTAATTGAACTGGATTACCAGTTTTACTACGAATGTCTGATGGCACCTAATGCCCGTTCCGTGCTATCTGCCCTAAAGCGCATGGATAAATTAGGACAAGTGAAGACAATTGCTAATGGACATGGTCCGCTGTTACGTCAAAATGTTGAAGAATTAGTAAATCGCTATCGTAATTGGAGTCAAGCTCAAGCCAAGACAGAAAATTTGGTATTAGTTTTTTATGTCTCCCATTACGGATATAGCGATCGCCTCGCCCAATCCATCGCTAGAGGACTGATTAAAACTGGGGTTGGTGTGGAGATGATTGACCTCAAAACCGCCGATCCCCAACAAATGCAGAAACTAGTTAGTACTGCTGAGGGGATTGCGATCGGTATGCCATCAGCTTTGGATGCTACAGCTATTGCTGCCGTCAATACAATCCTTGGTACGGCTAAATCCAAACAAGTCTTTGGCTTATTTGAGTCCTACGGGGGAGACGATGAACCTATTGATTCTCTACTCAGTCAATTAAAAAACTTGGGTCTAACAACAATATTTCCTCCCATTCGAGTTAAAGAAATACCTTCCGAAACAACCTACCATGTTTGTGAAGAAGCTGGTATAGATATGGGGCAATACCTGAGAAGAGATGACAAAATTACCAAGCTCAAGTCTCTCAATCCGAATTTGGAAAAAGCTTTAGGGCGACTAAGTAGTGGTTTATATATTATCACTGTCGTCAAGGGTAACATTAAAAGTGCGATGTTAGCTTCTTGGGTATCAAAAGCTAGCCTCAAACCTCTGGGTTTAACCATTGCTATTGCCAAAGAACAGGCAATGGAATCTTTGATGCAAGTAGGCGATCGCTTTGTGCTTAATGTTTTGGCAGAAAGTAACTATCAAACTGTGATGAAACATTTTCTCAAGCGATTACCACCAGGTGCTGACCGTTTTACAGAAGTGAAGACTCAACCAGCTAGCAATGGCTCACCTATACTCACTGATGCTCTTGCATATATGGAATGTCAAGTAAAGAATCGCATTGAATGTAGCGATCATTGGATTATTTATGCAGAGGTTGAAGTAGGACAAGTCTTAAAATCTGGCTTTGCTGCGGTTCATCATCGTAAAGTTGGCAATCACTATTAACAGTCATCAATTAACTTCCCAAATTAGCGAGTCTGAGAATCATGTCAGAAATTCAATCAAAAGATATCCAAGTTTTACCCATAGGTGCCGAAACTACTGTAGTGCGATCGCGCACTTGGAACCGTCTCAAATTTGAAATTGAGTATGCTTTGCAAAGAGGCACTACTGTTAATTCCTATTTGATTCAAGCAGATAGAGTCGCCTTATTCGATCCCCCAGGAGAATCTTTCACTGAAATTTTCTTGAAGGCATTAACAGACCACATCGACCTCAAGCAGATTGATTATGTGATTCTTGGTCATGTCAATTCTAATCGAGGTGTCACCCTCAAAGCCTTGCTTGAGCGATCGCCAAATCTGACTTTTGTTTGCTCTAATTTAGCTGCCAATGCCTTGAAAGATATTTTTCCAGATCAGAAGTTAAAAGTTAAAGTGGCAGAGAACGAGGAAAGCTTGGATTTAGGTAGAGGTCATAATCTAAAATTTGCTTCCACTCCCAATCCATTCTGGACTGACGGACTTTGCACTTACGACCCACTTTCCCATGTTCTCTTTACCGATAAGTTATTTGGTGCCCATATTTATAACGATCAGTTATACGACAAAGATTGGGCAAAAATTGAAGAAGATAGACGATATTACTTTGATTGTCTGATGGCACCCAATGCAGGGCAAGTAGAGACAGCATTAGATAAACTCAAGTCCTTTGAGGCGAAGATTTATGCCCCGGCTCATGGTCCTTTAGTATTTTATTCGCTTATCTCTCTGACTCAATCTTATCGGCAATGGTGCGAGCAGCAAAAAGGACGAAAAATTAAAGTAGTTTTGATTTATGCCTCAGCCTATGGCAATACAGCTACCTTGGCACAAGCTCTAGCATCAGGTATAACCAAAGCAGGAGTAGAGTTAGAGTTAATTAACTGTGAAGTAGCTGAACCCGATCAGCTTCGGCAAGCTATCAAGAAAACCGATGGTTTTATCATCGGTTCTCCCACCCTTGGAGGTCATGCCCCAACACCAATCCAAACAGCTTTGGGTATAGTACTATCAACTGCTGACAAAACTAAACTAGCCGGAGTTTTTGGTTCCTATGGCTGGAGTGGCGAAGCGATCGATCTGCTGTCAGACAAGCTTCGTAATGCTGGTTACAAGTTTGGCTTTGAGCCAATTCGGGTCAAGTTTGCAGCTAATGATAAAATTCTGAAATTCTGCGAAGAAACTGGCACTGACTTCGCTCAAAGGTTGAAAAAAGCCAAGACAACCAGTCTATCAAAGCAATCAGGGGATAATTCCCAAGCTGTCCAAACTGAACAAGCTGTGGCACGCATAAGTTCTCCTCTTTCTGTCGTCACTGCCAAAAAAGGAGAGCTCAGTGGAGCAATGCTCGCAGACTGGATTTCTCAAGCTACTTTTACACCCCCTGGTCTTACTGTTTCTATTGCCAAAGAAAGAGCAATTGAATCTTTGATGCATGTTGGCAATAATTTTGTTGTGAACTTTCTCGAAGAAGGTAAGCATATAGGTCTAATGAGACACTTCCTCAAACCTTTTGATCCAGGAGAAGATCGTTTTTCTGGACTAAATACTGAAACTGCTGATAATGGATGTTCTATCCTTACTGATTCCCTAGCTTATTTAGAATGTACCGTGGAAAAAAGGATCGAATGTGGTGACTACTGGCTAGTCTACGCAGTTGTTAACAATGGTCAACTACTAAATTCTGAAGGAAAAACTGCTGTGCTTCATCGCCATTCAGGTATAGGCTCTTATTATTGAACTTTGGGGGCTTAAGTTTTTACTATCTTGGTATAAGCTAAATATATTCTTGGAAAATTGAGTCAAAGCTGTATAAACTAATACTAGCCTTGGCTCAATTTCTGCTGAAATTTTCACAAGAAATCAATAACTCTTCAATAAAAATTAAATGTTTTCCTGAGTCGGAAAACCTATCTGCAAGGCTATCTTGCTTCCAAATCAATAATCAATGACAAATAATCAATGACCGATGCAATAAATACAAAACTACCAGAAAGCAATTATTTAGAATTATTACTGTGGACATTAAGAAAAAGAAAACGTTTTCGAGTTACTGGATTATCAATGACTCCTTTATTACAACCAGGGGAAGAAGTTTTAGTCGATCTCAACGCTTATCAAAAATCTTTGCCTCAGGTTGGAGAGGTTGTAATTGCTACACATCCATATTATGCTGATTTAAATATTATCAAGAAAGTAGTATCTGTTGCTAAAGATGGTTCTTGTTTTCTCCAGGGAGAAAATTTAGCAGAAAGTAGCGATAGTCGGTTTTTTGGGATAGTAACTTTAGACAAGATTCTTGGTCGAGTTACTAGTCGTTTTGTTTAAATCTGTTAATATTCCTATGTCTGCAAGATACGATTTCAATAGACCTGTTATGAAAAGAGATTTTCCATTCACTACGAATAAGCAAGGACACTTGTACTTAGGATATATACGAGAACATACAGAATACTTACATCATATTCCCTACCCAAAACTATAATCTACTTTATCAACCGAGTACTTAGTACTACTGCACAAAGTTTGATATCTTAGGTTAGAAAGATTCCTGTGATAATTTTACTGAAATTAAAATGGTAGTTTTTAAACTTGTATTTTAAGCTGGTAAACTTATCGTAAATACTAAAATTCTATTTCCCCCCACGAACTCAATCAAGACAAAAAGCAATAAAAACATGAAATTAATAGAGGAAAAAGTAACAGAAGCATAGAAATAATAAATATAAAAATAACAAGAATGTAAAAATAATAGAGCGAAATTCTTTTCAGTATCAGGATGATACTTATTAAACTCAAAAAAAATGCAAAATCTCTTTTTTGTATTTAGCTAAAACTAACTATTTAGCCCTAATCTTTTGAGTTTAGTTTTCGAGATTGAGAGATAGTTACATTTAATAATTATAACAGGAAGTAATCTATGAATCATACTTTTTCGGCAAATTCTGCCAATAAAAACGATGATGACCTATTTTTGGATGTTCAAATAGAGCAAGAAGAAATTTTTACGGATAACAACTATACAGAAATAAATTTCACCCCCTTAGAAAAAACATCATCATCTATCCCTTCTACACAAAAAAACAATCAGGGTAATTCCTTAAAAGATCCTTTCTCTTGGATCAAAATTACTAAACAAAGACTAAATATTCTAAGTAACCGACAAGGAAGTTACAGTAAAAATCAACAAAATATTCAGCAAGCAAATCAAAGCCAAGTCAAAAAATATCAATTTGTCGATCTTGAAAAAATCAAAACTAAAATGATGGCTGTTGTTATTACAGTAGGGATGTTGCCATTACTCATCTCTTCTGGCGTAGTCTATTATTTTGGCAATCAAGCGATTAAAAAACAAGAAATCTATAATCAGGAACAACAAACTGAATTACTACAGGAACATCTAGACTCACAAAAAAGAACTTTATTATTTTGGTTAATAGGAACAGAGATAGCAGCTTTATTATTTGGTGTAGTGAGCGCACTATGGACTCAGCGTACCCTAAATAGGGTAGCCCGTTCTGCTAGTAAAACAACGAGCTTGGCAATAAAAGCAGAGAATACGCAACAATCTCAAATATTAGCCAAAATCGTTCTTACTATGCGCCAATCGATCAGTAGTGAAGATATTATGACCAGTGTTGTTCTAGAAACACGTCAAATATTTCAATGCGATCGAGTAATAATCTACCAGTTTGGGCAACAAGAAACTGGAAATATTCTCGCTGAATCTGTAGATCCCAGATTTTGCGAGATCTTATTAACATATACCGAAGATCTTGGCTTAGAAAGCAAATACTTATCTGAGTATCAACAAAAACAGTGCAAAGTAATTAATAACATCTATCAAGAACCCCAATTAAGCCCAGAGCATTTGAGTCAATATGAATCTCTTGATATTAAATCCTGTTTGCACGCACCCATAGAAAAACAAGGAGAAATAATCGGTTTACTAATTGCTTATCAGTGTTCTGATTTTCGTTCATGGAAATCAAGGGAAATTGAATTATTTCATCAAATCGCTATTGAGATAGGTTTAGCGTTAGATGATGCTCAATTGATAACTGATTGTCTAAATATTCAAATACAATTGCAAGAATCTAGTCTATGGCAAGATTATTTTAATGATTCTTTGGAACTGATTCATTCATCTAATCGAAAAGAAGACATATTTAAAATAGCAGTTGATGAAACTCGCAGAATTTTAAAATGCGATCGAGCAATTTTTTGTTGTTTAGAATCTCCTAATCAGGCAACTATCGTTGCTGAATCTGTCTCCTCAGAATATTCACAAATGCTAGGAAAAGTTACTGATGAACTTTATTTTGAGACAGGATACCATCAAGAGCCAGTTCATGTTATTCATGATGTTGAACAAGCTAGTATATCTCCCGCTTATCGAAAAAGACTAGAAAATTTGGGGGTTAAATCTCTCATTGTCGCTCCGATTATTCATCAAAATCAACTCTATGGCTTTTTGGCTGCTCATCAATGTTCTATGCAACGCTCCTGGCAAGAATTGGAGAGTAAGTGGTTTACACAATTTGTTAAACAAGTAGGATACTCTTTGGATAACGCTCAACTGATGATTCAGAGGACCAAAAATATATCCCCCTCTCAATCAACCAAAAAATCACTTATTCATAGTCAATTGCCTATCCGTCTTCAAGAAAGCAAGAATAGTCTAGAAAATTTCTCTCAGAAGATTCTTGCAGGAGTAGATGCTGTAACTCCAATCTTTAAACAATTGCAAACTATGGCTAAATCAGTAGAAGGATTGACCAATAATATTAATCAGACCAAACTACAAACTCAGCAGGTGGAAGGTCTTCTGCGCATAGAACATAAAAATATCGATCTAACTGAAGATAGACTAGTTGATATTCAGCAAAACCTCAGAAAAATTGTCGTCAAGCATATTAATTTAGGACAATACTATCAAGAGTTTATTCAAGCAGCCGAACAAATTGACAATCTAGCCCAAGAAATTAATCAACAAATAGATAAAACTAATAGTGAAGCGAGTAGAACAGGAGTTGTCTCTGAAAGCTCTCTTTCTGAACTAAATCAAATAATCAATACGGCAACAAAACAATTAGTTAACAAAACAGAATCAATTAAGCTTTTTCTAGGCGAAATACGCACTGAAACAGAACAAATCACTACTAACTTAGAAAAAAGCGAGGCTAAAGCATTCGTTGGTATTGAAATAGCCCAAGAAACTCGTCAAAACTTAAATCAAATTACAACTCGTAATCAGGAAATTAGTCAGCTAATTGAACGCATTACCTTAGCAGCAACCATAGGAGAGCAAAATTCTCATTTAGCACAGCAATCTTTATTGGAAGTGGCCAACTTAGCTAATCAAGCAGCCAGAAAATCACTAACGGCTGTTAATACTATGAAAAGTCTGACTGAATTTTTAGAAAAATTGTAAAAATTACCCCCAAAAGAACTTCAACTAAATTACACAAAGAAGTGTCGATTTCTTTACAACGTAAAACTTTAACAACATCTTAGTAATAAGGAGGTTATTTTAACTAAAATCAATAATAATCGTTCTTGTAACTTAAGACATGATTGGTCAGCTATTAAGCGGGCGTTATCAAATAATTGACAACCTCGGCTCTGGAGGCTTTTGTAAAACTTATGTAGCAAAAGATATACAAAAATTTAATACAAAGTGTGTAGTTAAAAAACTCAAACCTTTGTGTACTTTGCCAGAAGCTTTTCACATAGCCCTTCAATTATTTGAAAGAGAAGCTCAAACTCAATATCGCTTGGGGTATCACAATCAGATTCCCCAACTTTTGGCTTACTTTCAAGAAGATAGAGAATTTTACCTAGTGCAGGAATTAATTGAAGGTCAAAGCTTGTGTGCGGAAATAGTTCCTGGCAAGAAAGTAAGTGAGTCAGAGGTTATTATTCTTTTGCAAAATATATTAGAGCCTCTCGTTTTTGTTCATCAGCAACAAGTTATTCATAGAGATATTAAGCCCCCCAACTTAATTCGACGAGATGAAGATAACAAGATTGTCTTGATCGATTTTGGTGCAGTTAAAGAATTGGCTGTTACTGAAGTACTTAACCTCCAAGGAGAAACAAAAATTATCACGAGTATTGGTACACCAGGATATATGCCTAGTGAGCAAGCTCAAGGTAAAGCCAGATATAGTAGTGATGTTTATGCTGTTGGCATAATTGGCATCCAAGCTTTAACTGGAAAAATGGCTCAAGAATTACAGGAAGACCCTGAAACAGCAGAAATAATCTGGCGCAATCAGATTAAAGTTAATTCTAAGCTGGCAAACATATTAGAGCGGATGGTGCGCTATGATTTTAGACAAAGATATCGTTCCGCAGCAGAAGCCTTAGAAGCTCTACAACAATTAAATAGTCCCAAGTCTTTATTATTACCATTAAAAATTACTACTCCTAATAAAGTCTCTAGTTTCATCCCGACAGAATCTCCTGTCAGTTGGTTATCTAACTCTTGGCAAAAATTTAAACTACCTTGGCTAGTTCCTATGAGTTTAATCGCAATAATCCTTAGCTGGGGTGGTTGGTATCTACACCGACAATTACCAATCCAAATGACTCTACGAACTGTTCAAGAAAGTAAAAAGCAAGGAAACTATGCTAGGTGTATTAGCTTATCTAAGGCTTTTAATGACAATTCTGTCCTTGCCCATAAACTGCAATCTTTTCTTCAAGATTGTCAGAATCTACAGGCACGGGATTACTTCAATAATGCTCAAAAATTGGCAAAAGAGCAGAAATATGAGCAAGCACTGACACAATTACACCAAATTGCTCCTAATACTTATTACCACATTCAAGCTCAAAAGCTATTTCTGGACTGGAATATAACTAATCATGAATTTTATGATGACTATCAACAAGCTATTACCTACGTTGAGCAGTTAAATTATTCTCAAGCTTTAGATTATTTCTATCTGGCAGCAGATAAAGCTATTATTGTTGGGCAATCCAATTTGTTACTATCAGAAATCAGCAAAAATGAGCAGGGTATTTTTAAGCAAATTGCTCAAGACGTTAATCACTGGAAATTTCTGAAAGATGTTCTGATTCAAGCTAACCCTCATGATTATCAGTTAAATTATCAAAGAGCTAAACTAAAACTCGAAGGAGATCATAATCATCATCATGATCGTGAGTTTGAGTTATTGTTCGCAGCAGCTAAAAAAGCGATCGATAATCAACAAACTGAAAGTATGCTTGCTCAACTCAAAGAAGATCGACAAGTAAGATTTCGCAACTTTACCATTGGTCATCAAGAATGGTTTAATTTAATACAAGCTCTGGAGCAAAAAAACAATAAATTCTTAGATAAATGACATTTTGAAAATGATCTATCTAGCAAAAATATGAGAATTAAGATAACTTATTAAAAGTTACGGTGATAGTTTAACAATCAGAGGATGATCTGCTACTTGCAGTGCTATTTTTGGGGTATTTCTGAATTCTTGGAAAGATTTAGAAGAGTAAAGAGGTTGATAGGTTTCAGCTTTACGAATCTTGGTTTTAAGCATTAACCTAATAGACTGCGATGGAACTATAACATCTTTCTTTTTGGGAACATTGTAGCTAAGAACATCTTGCCAAAGAATTAGATAGAATTTACCATCTTGTTTTTGTAAGAGGGTATGATTAATATTCTCTGTATTTCCTATAATTTTGTAGTCTAAGTACTTTAAAGGTAGAGTTTCGGTGTTCGAGTTTCGAGGATCTTTCAGTATATTTATCAAGTTTTTTAAAGCAACAAATGCTGGTTTTTCAGAGCCATCGTATCTTAGTAAACCGTAGTTAACAGTAGGATTATCTGCTTCAGGGTTAGACTTCAAATTCAGTAGTTGATGAATATAAGTTCTTTTAATCCCTCGATTAAAATATTCTAAAAATAAGCGGGGTAAATATTTAGCAGAAGCTTGCTCAGAAATACCATATTTATTAATAGCATTATGATAACCAGACTCGGTAGCCATAATAGCTTCGGAATCACAAGAAATTTTAGCTGCTGGGATCCACTTCTTATCCATTCTGTGAGTTGGTGATTTCCCGCCACGAGGATAACTATGAATATTAGCAATATCACAATCCAGTCTTCCTAACTGAGAGATTTGCTCTAATTTTGCTACGGATGAACTTAATACTGGTAGATAAGAAGTTTTGGGGTCGGTTTTAATTGCTTGATAAAGTTCTCTTTGAAAATCCCTTACTCCTTGAGGGTAGCTTTGCCCCTGATACTTTAGCCTTGGATGTATATCCCATTCATTAGGTCCTTCTACTGCTTCGATCGATCCTGCCAAGTTTTTTGCTAGTGTTACTGCATTTTCTGGCGTTACTTTCCAGCGTGGATCCATAATCAGGGTAGACTTAATCCCAATAGTGGCTAAGTCATTCAACTTTGCTTGAATATGAGGATGTTTTGGTCTGCCTTCTTCACGAACATGACGAATTCCTAATTCTTGTAGCCTGGGTTTAATCAAATCATCGTATCTGCTATAGGCAGTATCAGTATAATGAAGTTTAATTACAATGCCTAAAGAATCAATAAAAGAATCAGCACTACGGGCTAATTCTCGATTTGTTTGTAGGGATGATGTGGGTGAAAAATTACAGGCTAGGAGAGTAATAAGCAGCGTAGCTAAAAAATACAATCTATAACGAGCGATCGCAACCATATGGCAAGATATTCAATTTTTATTCGTAATAAAGTCCTTCAATGGGAACTTTTTCTTGATAGTTATTTTCTTTAGATTTGCCATACAAAGGTTTACCATCAATACCAATGCGACGAGGTCCTTTTGTTCCTTTTTCGGCTGATATGCGTAGCATGACCAAAGGTTCATCTCCACAACTAGAAAAATAGTGGTAAAAGCCTTCAGGAATTAAAATGCCTTGATTTCTAGTCAGTTCAGTAACTTCACCATCCACCCCATAAAATTTAGCTTTTCCCGCCATAACAATAAAGGTATGATCTTGACCAGGGTGAGTATGAAGAGTATTTTCTCCTCCTTCTGCATAACATTTAATTCTGATACTTAATCCCTTGGTACGAGCTAAAGTATAATCACTTCTTCCTTTACTTAAAAGTTGAGTACGTACTCTAAAAATTTGTGGTTCTATACTCTCATTAGAGTCTGTTTTACCCAACAAACTCAAGATTTTTCTTTTTAAAGTAGAAAATATTCTTTCTAGGCTGTAATCTCGAAGAGAATTAATCATTATTTACTTATTACTTATTACTTATTACTTATTGCTTATTACTTATTGCTTATTCCTAAGCAGCTTGTACACCAACCTTCTCTAATTTTTTCTCAGCGACTTTCCGCGGAGGTTTACGCCAAATTTGATGTAATCTAGTGAGAAATTCTTGCTCTTTTTTATTTAAATCAGGATGCCAGCAGTCTACGATAAAAACTACTCTTCTTTTCTCACCAGAATGAATTACTTCGTGTTCAAAAGAATCGTCTAAAATAAGACATTTTCCCTGTTGCCAACTGCGCCATTCACTACCAGAGCGAATACGCGCATTTTCTGCTTCTTCTATAGTTAAGTGGTAACGATATCTTATATTAGAAGGGCCACAATGACTGCGAACATGAGTGCCTGGATAAATAATTGAAAAATAGACTCCACCTTCTACACCTTCTAGAAGAGGGCATTTTTCAGCTATTTTCCATGTTTGGGGACAACGAGAAATATTTTCTGTCTGGAGCTTAGAAGAACGTCTTAAAGGGAAAGTATTCCAAGTTCCTTCACTAACTAAAGCTTTAGAAGGAGTGCTAATTTCTGGGGGAGCAACAGTGGTAAACTCATCATAGATTTGCTGAAAATTTTGCTCTAAATAATTAGAAATTTCATCTGGTTTACCAAAAGAAATAGCTGTGAGGTTAGGAGCGTAGAAAGCATAGGGTCGCTGCTCAGATTTTTGAAACCTAGAATCTGCATCTAATAGCATTTTAAGCGCAAGAATTGGCTCGGAAAAAATACACAATGGCATCTTTCCGAGATAGGAACGGAGAATAGGATAGAGGTCTTTATCTTTGCTAGCTTCAGATAAATACTGAGCAATGCGAATAAAATTAGCAGGAGCGGCCAACTGAGTTTTGACTCCCTTGATTATTGTCGTTATAGTTAGCTTCGTCATGTTTATTAGTCAGTCCTGTCAAATCAAACAAGTTGTTAGCTTACTCTCAAATATAGAACTTTAATCGTGACAAAAACGCGACAACAAGCTTCTTGCGTAAGTCTCAATGCTGTTCGGATCGGCATAATTTCTTCTCTCTCTACTCCCCTGCTCTCCTGCCTCCCCTGCTCCTCACAAGGGTAGGTTTTTAACAAAGAGGCGAGTGCTTACTATAATCTGAACGAAAAAATCAGCATTTCCCCCTTGTCTTCCTTGTCCTCCTTGTCTCCCTTATCTTGATT